>Ga0134090_1001046_pt1 | contig 19608 bp, 14 predicted proteins | sample 1_4taG_FD_94453 | JGI IMG/M metagenome (GOLD analysis project Ga0134090, IMG submission 94453) | Switchgrass degrading microbial communities from high solid loading bioreactors in New Hampshire, USA - 1_4_20_6_A1 metaG | ecosystem: Engineered > Bioreactor > Semi-continuous > Anaerobic >...
CGGGGGAGGATTAATAATCGGCATAGCGGGAATTTTATTGTTCGCCTTGTCTCTGTTGGGATTTATCATGTCATATAAGGCTTTAAAGCAAAAGGATATTTTTTACCGGTTTCCAATGACAGGTCTAGTTGTTAACGGCATTATGATGATTGTATATGTGATTTTATATGTTATGGGTATTGTCGTATAAATAATACATTTAAATAAAATAAATAAAGTAAAGTGACAGTTTTAAATTAAGTAAAAAAAGATAAAATTACATAGATGGGAGAGCGGTTTTATGATATTTTCGGATGAAGAAATGAAGGAAATTAAAGAAAGATATGATATGGCCATGGAACGTATCCGTGAGATTAAAGAGGAAAATGAGGTAAGGGAACCTCTCAGGGATTATTTTCATAAGGTATCCGATTTTCTGATTTTGGTTGACAAGGTCGCCGGTATGATTAATGACGGCTCGTATAACAGGCTTTCTTTGAATGAACTTAAGACATTGAACAAATCCTTATATGAAGACATTGAAGGGGACAATTATCTGACAAGCTATGCCAATCCCGCATATGCCTGCAACAAGCTGGGGAGGAAATACGGCAAATTATTATCCTTTTTATATACAGAACTTCGCGGTGCGATCATTTTGGCTTTTGAGAAAAAGCTTTACCTGCATACCGTATATTTGGAGCTTTTTATCCAGATTTACGGACTGGCAAGGTGGGAGGACGAATATACACCGAAGGATATTAAAAGGGCGATCTATGACTTTATGTATGACTATTGCGATGATCTGATATACTGCCAGACATCGGAAACGGCGGACCCGAACATTTCTTTTGCAAAGGATATCATATTAAAATCCGATCTGAACGATCTGAGATATCTATACCGGTACGGAGACTATATTTCAGAGAATGATATAAAAACTGCGGAATTCATCAATACACTTACCGACGGACAGATAAAATCCATGGCAGATACATTTACCTCAGGTTTTGAAAGAGGGTTTGAAATTTACAGGCTGGATCTCAGCAAGAAATCCTATGTCAATATAAGATACCGCATAGGTTTTGAGCGGGTGGTCCGGAAGGCCATAGAGAATTTCAGACAAATGGGTCTGGAACCTATTATATACCGGGCAGGATACCTGGCTTTAAATAAAAGACAGCATCTGAAGATCGGCTACTATGCCACATCTCCCAACAGGCAATATGATTACGACCACCGTTTTGATATCGGTCTCTTTTTGGATTCGGCTTTTGTAAGAAGAAGGCTGGATGCGAAAAAAGACGCTTTGGAAAAGTTAAAAAATTATACGGTGAATTATGCGGGACCGGCCGTAATTGAGGTATTCGGTGAGGAACTGTTTTCGCCGGAGGATAAGCCGGAGGCTGTTAAATTAAATAAGAGGCAGCAAAAGCTTATAACACAGTATTACAATAACGAAAGGTTACTGAATAAGGAATATTTTAAGTTAGACGAAACGTCCTTTACAATAATATCCTATCCGATTCCGGAGATCGGAGAGGATTTCGAAGCTATATTTGCCGAAACCGTCAAGGTAAATACTTTGGATAATGAGGTCTATAAAAGGATTCAGCAGCGGATAATCGATGTACTGGATAATGGTGAATATGTAAGAATTATCGGAAAAGGCAAGAACCGGACCGACATGAAGGTAAAGCTTCATCCTCTTAAAAATCCTGAAAAAGAAACAAATTTTGAAAACTGTGTTGCGGACGTAAATATTCCTGCCGGGGAGGTGTTTACATCCCCTATGCTTGAGGGTACCGAAGGAATATTGCATGTTCCTCTTGTATATCTTAATGATCTGGCCTATAAGGAATTGGAATTGGTATTTAAGGACGGCCGTATTGCGGAATATTCCTGCAAAAATTTTGAGGATGAAGAAAAAAACAAGAGCTTTATAAAAGAAAACCTGATGTTTAACCATGACACCCTGCCCCTGGGCGAATTCGCCATAGGCACAAACACAACGGCGTATATGATGGGCAAAAAATACGACATTGCGTCAAAGCTTCCCATCTTGATAGCTGAAAAAACTGGTCCTCATTTTGCGGTGGGGGATACCTGCTATTCAATGCAGGAAGAACTGAAAATATATAATCCTGACGGCAAAGAAATCATTGCCAGGGAAAATGAGATAAGCGCACTCAGAAAAACAGAGCCCGAAAAGGCATATTTTAACTGTCATACCGATATTACCCTGCCTTATGATGAAATTCAGGAAATATCTGCAGTTCTTTATGACGGGACATCAATACCGATTATAAAAGATTCGCGCTTTGTACTGGAAGGAACCGAACTTTTAAATGAAGCATTCGATATAGATTAGCCGGAACATTTTTAAAATATCTTTTAAGGAGGATGTCGTGTTAAAGATAGTAAACTTTTCAAAAAGTTACAAAGGAGGAAAAAGGGCTGTCGACGGATTGAATCTGGAAGTGGAAAGCGGTGATATTTTCGGATTTATAGGCCATAACGGTGCGGGCAAGACTACGACTATCCGTGCGATTGCCGGCGTCCTTGATTTTGAAGAGGGGGACATACTTATAGACGGAGTTTCCATCAAGAAAGATCCTGTAAGCTGTAAAAAGATAACCGCTTATATACCGGACAATCCCGACTTGTACGAGCATCTGACCGGCATCGCTTACCTGAATTTTATAGGGGATATTTATGAAATCGGCAAGGCCGAGAGAAAGCAGGCAATTGAAAAGTATGCGGATGCATTCGAGCTTACTGCCGATTTGGGAGACAGAATATCGTCATATTCCCACGGTATGAAACAAAAACTGGCGATTATATCGGCACTGATACATAAACCAAAACTTTTGGTGCTGGACGAACCCTTCGTAGGACTTGATCCTAAAGCTGCCCATACTTTAAAAACCATTATGGCGGAAATGTGCAGAAACGGCGGTGCCATATTTTTTTCCACCCATGTACTGGAGGTGGCCGAAAAGCTCTGCAATAAAGTCGGTATCATAAAAAACGGAAGACTTGTAGCTTATGGCCTTACACAGCAGGTCACGGGCGATTCAAGTCTTGAAGACGTGTTTATGGAGCTTATTGATACGGACGGTTCCAAGAAAGGTACGGTGCAAGCATGAAGAAAGTTTTGCGTTTGGTAAGTGTTCAGATTTGGGCAATGCTGGCGGGAATGGTATCTGTCGGTGATTACAAAAAGAAAAAGACGAAAGCTTTGTTCTCCGGTTTTATTGCTTTTACCGTAATTATAATTGCCGCATCCTTTGCATATGCTTATCTTACTGGAAGCGGCCTTATGGCATTTAACAGTGTGGAGATTTTACCTTCCATGTTTATGTCCGTAACGAGCATTGTAGTGTTATTTACCACAATATATAAGGTAAAGGGAACCGTTTTCGGATTTAAGGATTATGATTTGGTCATGTCCATGCCCGTAAGTAACGGCAAAATCGTAGCCAGCAGGCTTTTGCTGTTATATTTCATAAACCTGTACTTTGTTCTTATAATAATGTTGCCAATGGCGGCGGCCTACGGAATGCTGGCCCGTCCGGGATTTATATTTTATTTGTTCAGTATTTTGACGGTTTTTTTCATACCCCTAATTCCGATTATTATTGCGTCGTTACTGGGCACGGTGTTTGCTTTTATATCCGGCCGCCTCAGATACAGCAACATCTTATATATAGTTCTTATCTTTGCGGTGCTTGTTACATGGATTATCATTCCTGGCTTTTTAGGAGATTCTGAGGAAGCCATGGTTGAAATAAGTAAAGTTATATCAGGAAGGATAGACAAAATATATCCGATGGCCACACTGTATTCCAGGGCGGTTACGCAAGGGAATGTTTTGGCACTGGTAATTTTTCTTACCGTTTCCGTACTTGCTTTTTTGGTTTATTCATGGGTTGTAGGAAAAGTATTTATAAAGATTAATACTGAAATAATGACGGGAAGGCATAAGGCCGATTACAGGATGGGGGAGCTGAAAAGTTCGTCCCCTCTTATGGCATTATACAAAAGAGAGTTCAAAAGGTATTTTGCTTCCCCAGTCTATGTGCTTAATACAGGCTTTGGTATGGTAATCCTGCTGCTTTTTGCCATAGCCATGCCGTTCATTGACCTTGACAGGATGCTGGGAGATATGCAGATTACAGGGACAATCGGGAAGTATTTACCGCCAATAATCATGTTTTGTATGGGAACATCCTGTACGACCATGGCTTCCGTTTCCATAGAGGGTAAAAATCTGTGGATTGTAAAAAGTTTGCCGGTACCGGCATCTACGGTGTTTGCTTCTAAAATATTGGTTAACCTGTCGGTTCTGTCACCGGCGGTTTTGGCATCAGTACTTATGGGGATTATATTAAAGATTCCCTTCATTAACGGACTTTTAACCGTATTTACCGTCATTTCTTTTGCTCTTTTTATATCTGCCTTTGGTCTGGCTGTCAACTTAAGTTTTCCAAATCTGACATGGTCTAACGAGACGGTCATAGTAAAGCAAAGCGCCGCATCATCTATTACAGTTTTATCCTGTACCTGTATCAGTGGCCTGCAACTCGGATTAACGACAGTTATAAGAAATTTCCGTTTAAGTATTTTTATTTCCCTGTGCCTGATATGGCTTCTTAATGTATTATTGTATAAAAGACTTGCCGGAAAAGGAGCAAGACAGTTTGAAGAATTATAGTGGCATTACAGCTATAAAAAATACTAATATATAAAGCGGTATTATAAGGATGGCTAATAAAAAGCATAAGAATAATTCTGCTGAAAGATTACCTCATGTATGCTAGAATGGTGGCAGAAAGACAAGTATGGCTGTGCTTAAAGCATAGGAGGTAATCATGGATTATAAACAGGCGGGTGTAAATATCGAAGCCGGATATAAAGCAGTGGAGTTAATGAAAGAACATATAAACAGAACCCTGCGCGAGGAAGTATTGACCGATATCGGCGGATTTTCGGGGGCTTTTTCGCTGAAGCCGTTCATGAATATGGAACATCCCGTTCTGGTTTCGGGAACCGACGGGGTGGGAACAAAATTAAAAATTGCGTTTATCCTGGATAAGCATGATACAGTAGGTATTGACTGTGTGGCCATGTGTGTCAATGACATTGCCTGCTGCGGAGCCGAGCCGTTGTTTTTCCTGGATTACATTGCCTGCGGAAAAAACAAGCCTTCAAAAATAGCGAATATAGTAAAGGGCGTGGCTGAAGGCTGCAGACAGGCAGGTGCCGCTTTGATAGGCGGAGAAACGGCTGAAATGCCGGGCTTTTATCCCGAAGACGAATATGATTTGGCCGGATTTGCCGTAGGAATTACAGATGAGAAGAATATGATAACCGGAAAAGATGTTAAAGAAAATGACGTGCTTATCGGAATCGCTTCCTCCGGTATCCACAGTAACGGTTATTCCCTGGTACGTCGGGTATTCAGAATGCAAAAGGAAGCCCTCAATACATATTATGAAGTTCTCGGAATGTCGCTCGGGGAAGCTTTGCTTGAGCCCACAAAAATCTATGTGGGTGTGTTGCGGGCTTTAAGAAACGGAGGCGTAAGTATAAAAGCCTGCAGCCATATAACCGGCGGAGGTTTTTATGAGAATATTCCGAGGATGCTTCCCGAAGGAGTGCGTGCTTTTGTCCGTAAAGACAGTTATGAAATCCCTCCTATTTTCAAAATGCTTAAAAGAGACGGCGATATCTCCGACGATGTAATGTATAATACCTTCAACATGGGTATAGGTATGGTTATTGCTGTGGATCCCGATAAGGCCGATAAAACGATCGAATTAATCAATAATGTCGGTGAGAAGGCATACATAATAGGAGAGGTCCGTAAAGGGTTAAGAGGTGTAAGCATATGTTAAAACTGGCGGTACTGGTATCGGGTGGCGGAACAAACCTTCAGGCTCTGATTGACAAAATAGAGCAGGGAAAACTTCCGAATGTATCTATTGAGATTGTTATAAGCAGTAACAGAAATGCTTATGCCCTGAAAAGGGCAATGGACCATAAAATACCCTGCGCAGTGATAGAAAAAAAGGATTATGATACTCAGGAAGAGTTTGATGAGGCATTATTCAGCCTGCTTTCCCAATATAGAATAGATTTGATAGTTTTGGCAGGATTTTTACTGATATTGCCCGTTAAAATTGTAAGACACTATAAAAACAGGATTATCAACATTCATCCTTCCTTAATTCCGTCCTTTTGTGGTAAGGGATATTATGGTCTTAAGGTTCATGAGGCCGCTCTTGCCCGCGGAGTAAAAATTACCGGGGCGACGGTTCATTTTGTGGATGAAGGTACGGATACCGGACCGATTATCCTTCAAAAAGCGGTGCCGGTGCTTGAGGGGGATACCCCTCAGAGCCTTCAAAGAAGGGTTATGGAACAGGCCGAATGGGAAATACTTCCCGAAGCGGTCAGGCTGTATTCAGAAGGAAGGCTGAAGATTGAAGGGAATATTGTAAGAGTGTCAGGCACCGTTAACGAATTGTAAACAAAATGTAAATAAATAATGAACAGTTTCCGATTACTTATATTTTTCAACGTTGCGGAGGTAAAGTCTATGAAAGTGCTGATAATCGGCGGAGGCGGCAGAGAGCATGCCATAACCTGGAAGGTATCCCAAAGTCCCAGGGTGGACAAGATTTACTGTGCGCCGGGTAACGCAGGAATAGGCGAATTAGCGGAATGTGTGGATATTCCAGTGACCGACCATGATGCTCTCGCCGAATTTGCCTTATCGGAAGGAATTGATTTGACCATAGTCGGACCGGACGATCCTTTGGCGGAAGGCGTGGTGGATGTTTTTGAAGCAAAGGGGCTTCGCATTTTCGGCCCGAGGAAAAATGCGGCAGTTATAGAAAGCTCAAAAGTGTTTGCAAAAAATCTTATGGTAAAATACAATATACCAACTGCGGCTTTTGAGACTTTTGATTCAGCCGGTGATGCCATGGCTTATCTTAAGGCATGCAAATATCCGGTTGTTTTAAAGGCGGACGGACTTGCATACGGCAAGGGCGTCTTAATCTGCAACGATTATGACGAGGCGGTTAAGGGCGTAAGGACGATAATGGAAGAGAAGAAGTTCGGTACAGCCGGAAACCGGCTGGTAATTGAGGAATACATGACGGGACCGGAAGTTTCTGTTCTGGTATTTTCTGACGGAACCCATATTGCACCTATGACCAGCGCCCAGGATCATAAGAGGATATTCGATAACGATAAAGGGCCCAATACCGGAGGCATGGGGACCTTGTCTCCGAGCCCGTTTTATACAGCCGTGATTGACGCTTACTGCAGAAAACACATATACCAGCCGGCTATAGATGCAATGAAAGCCGAAGGAAGGGAATTTGTGGGCGTATTGTTTGTAGGTCTTATGCTTACGCAGGACGGTCCCAGGGTACTTGAATTCAATGCCCGTTTCGGAGATCCTGAAGCCCAGGTGGTGCTTCCCAGACTAAAGAATGATTTGGTGGAAGTATGTGAAGCCTGTATTGACGGAAGGTTAAATGAAATAGAACTGTCTTTCGATGATAATGCCGCAGTGTGCGTTATTCTGGCATCGGAAGGATATCCGGAGAAATTTGAAAAAGGATATGAAATTCAGGGGCTTGAAAACCTGGAAGGCAGACAGGATTATGTGGTATTCCATGCGGCAACCAGAAAGGAGAACGGCAGGTTCCTTACAAACGGCGGAAGGGTTCTGGGTGTTACCGCCATAGGCAAAGACCTTAAGGAAGCGAGAAAAAAAGCATACGAAGGGGCAGATAAAATATATTTTAAAAACAAATATATGAGAAGAGATATCGGGAGAGTAATCGATAATTTATAAAATTCTGCGGTGTTGCAAGTCGTTTAAAAAATTTACGGCAAATCAGTCCGTATCATGCAGGCTAATCTTGCAAACCGGTACAAATATAGGCTGTGGTTTAAATGTCATGTTCCCTATATACAACGGGACATCCTATGACATTGTAAATCACAGCCTTTTTTGGCAAAGTGGTTATTTCTGAGTTACGGAAATATTTTTTGTATAATTTCAAAAATTATCCGTTTATAGAATCATACGACATGAAATGCAGCATGTGACAGGAAATACAGTAAATGCCACAGAAGTGACATATCTCTTTTTTATTCTTAAGAAAATTCCGGCGAAATCCATGTATAAACTTAGGTTTTGGACTGATTTCCCACTTTTACGAAAGATATTTGTTCACTTACGCTATTGAGCTTTATTTGACGGTTCCGCATACGAAACCGCAGGACGAAGTTTGCCGGCAGGGCCGGTTAGGCCGGGCGTAATGACATGACGGCAATATCATTTTTTGAAAGCAAATATTCATCAGTAATATCTGCAAAGCATTGAACCGGATTTGACAGAACATATGATAACGATTTAATCGACAGAACATAGGACCAGTTTTATTTTGAAAGGAGCAATAGATGAAGAAGCGGATTTATCATAAATGGATTTTGTTTATACTTTGCGTTGTCATATTATTTTATAATCCCATAAAGCAGACGACAGATGCGGCATCAAAAGAGGGAGTTGTAACCGCCGCCACCCTGAATGTCAGAAGCAAACCGTCCACAACTGCTTCCAAGGTGCAGCTTCAGGACGGGACATATGTCTATCTTCGAAAAAACGATACCGTTACGATTCTGGAAAAGGATGGGGAATGGTACTATGTCTCCCTGAAATTTAACGGTAAAACAGTTAAGGGTTACGTACACGGTGACTATATTAAAGTAAAAGAGACAGTTACACCCACACCAACCCCTAAACCGACACCGACTCCAAAACCGACACCAACCCCGGCTCCTGCCTCCAATAACGGGACGAATTCCGCGGAAAGCGGGTACCGGCATGAAGGAGTAATTACTGCCAAATCGCTGAATGTAAGAAGCGGTCCGGGAACCGGTTACAAGGTTGTGGGCTCCTTAACGCTTAACAATACGGTTACAATAATCGGCGAAGCTATGGAAGACAAGACAAATACAAAATGGTACCTTATAGAACTTCCGAAAAATTCATCGGCAAAAACCGGATATATCTCCAGCATCTATGTAAAACTTAAGATCAATAAAAGTATAAAAGCTGTTGTGACAGCTTCGAAAGTAAACGTTCGGCAAACCGCCAGTGATAAATCTGCTTATCTTAAAAATAAAAAGGGAAACATAGTATCGATAAAGAAGAACAAGAAGGTAAACATTATTGATGATAAAACAGTTTCAGGTGTAAAGTGGTACAAGATATCTTTTACGGTCAGCGATGTAAAATATGAAGGTTATGCGCAGGCCAGTCAGATCGGATTCAGAACGGCGGATACGGTAACACCGACACCGACTCCTACACCAACCCCTAAACCGACACCGACTCCAAAACCGAGTCCAACCCCTACACCGAGTCCGACTCCCAGTCCTGCACCTACCAAGACACCGAGCAAGGCACCGACGCCGACTCCGACACCAACACCCATACCCAGTCCGACTCCGACACCTACGCCGAGTCCTATACCGACCCCCGTACCGACTTCGGAGCCGGAAAAGGTACTTCAAATAGCAAATAATCCGGTATATACAACTATTACCGAACCGGTAAACGGTTATGTATGCAATACCGTATATCTGAATGTTTATGAAAATGTTGCCTTATCCTATAATTTCCTGTATGACGCATACGGTATGCCTGTTTTACTTACGAGCGGAACTCAGGTTACGGTCACGGAAGTTATTAAAGTGGACGGACAGCCATGGTATAAGATAACCACCTCCAGCGGGATAGCCGGACATGTAAGGGCCGAGTATATATATGTGGGAACTGGACTGCCGTCCGATGCCAATTGGTCATCCGAGGGTTCACAGGGAAACCTGCCGGAGGTCACCCCTACTCCAACACCCTATCCTTCACCGGGTGTATATGACAATGTAGATTTTGAGACCATGCTTATCATGGAAGGCTTCCCGGAAAGCTACAAGGATGCTTTAAGAAAGCTTCATGCCCTTCATCCGAATTGGATATTCAAGGCATATCATACCGGACTGGACTGGGATACGGTGATTGCCAATGAAAGCATTCCGGGCAAGAATACGATACCGAATACCCGCAGCTATGAATGGTTGTCATTTGACGAAGGGGCATATAACTGGAAGACGGACACATTTGTGGTATTTGACGGCACTTACTGGGTAACGGCTTCGAAAGCGGCTATCGAATATTACATGGATCCAAGGAATTTCCTTACCGAAGACTATATATTCCAGTTTGAACTGCTTACATATCAGAGCAATTATCAAACCGTACAGGGAGTGGAAAAAATTCTGGCAGGAACACCCTTGGCCAATGCTTCATACAGCTTCCTGGATGACGACGGCAATTACAAAACCCTGACATATGCCGAAACATTTATAAAAGCCGCCGAAGCGTCGGGTGTAAGTCCATATCATCTTGCATCCAGAGTAAAGCAGGAAGTGGTTACCGGTTCCACAACCTTAAGCGGCAGCGCAACAGGTAAGTACAGCGGTTATGAAGGATACTATAACTTTTATAATATAGGAGCCAATGACAGCCCTGGCGGCGGGGCAATCGCCAACGGACTGAAATTTGCAAAAAACGGAACAAACAGTTCGTCCCAGAACAAAGAGTATCTTATCCCATGGACAAGCCCGTACAGATCCATAGTGGGCGGGGCTAAGTACATCGGCAGCCGTTATATAAACAGGGGACAGAATACAATATATCTGGAGAAGTTTAACGTGACACCGACATCGACATATTCACACCAATATATGACTAATGTAGAGGCGCCATATGCCGAAGCCAGGAAAGTGGCTGCAGCTTACAAGAATATGATTGATTCTCCGATTGTGTTTTCTATACCGGTTTATCTGAATATGCCGGAAACTCCTTGTCAGAAACCTACGACACAGTTTAACCCGAACAACAGGTTAAAGAGCCTCAAGATTCTCGACAACAGCGGCAATGAGCTTAAATTGACTCCTACCTTTGATCAGACCGTTTACAGTTATTATCTCATTGTAGGTAACGAGGTTGAAGGAGTGGAGATTAAAGCGACTGCGGTAAGTAAAAAGGCTACGGTATCAGGAAGCGGTTATTATCCTCTCATTGCAGGAAATAATGAGATAGTTATACAGGTAACCGCCCAGAACGGTAATATCGCAAATTATACCGTGTATATTGTCAGGGAGGAAAATCAGCCTGAGAATAACTGAAGGCTGGAACAAGGTTTTTGACAGCAGGTCTTTCGATAAATCCGGCCGGGAAGGCTTAACTTCCGGCCGGATTTAGTTTATTAAGGATAAATTAAAAAATCAACAAATATATTGTTTCTTACAATCAGTATGATATTATTATTTTGAAGGGGGAAAAGTAATGAAAAAAAGCTTAAAAGCTGCAATATTCTGTCTTATTTTATTATTGGCCGGATTTATGAACATAAACACGGTAAAAGCAGCCAGTGTTGATATAGACATATCGGCAGACAAAAATCCTGTGACTGTAGGTGATACCGTCTATGTATATATAAATATAAATTCGGACACAATGTTCGGTGACGTTGAGGCCAATCTGGTCTATGACGAGGATATCCTGGAATATAAGAACGGTGTATCTTTTATCACGGGAAACAGCGGTTTTTTAAGAATATCCGATATTGATATTTCCGAAGGAGGAAACAGCAGAAAATACGTATTGGAGTTCAAGGCCCTTAAAGTGGGAAAATGTGAAATAGATTTTTCCGGATCGGTCATGGTATATGATTATGAATCGGGACTTCCAATGCCTGTTTCAAACAATGTACTGGAACTGGAAGTAATACCGGAACAAACGGCATCGGATAATGCAAGCCTGTCTTCGTTAAAAATAAATCCCGGCGTGTTAAATCCGCCGTTTGACAGGGATGTTTACGAATACAGCACAAGCGTGGGCTATGATACGGATAAACTGGTTGTGGTGGCAATTCCCGATGACGATAAAGCTGAAATTAACATAACCGGTAATGATTTTCTGGAAGCGGGAGAAAATAAGGTCATAGTTACTGTCACGGCAGAATCGGGGAATAAAAAGGAATATACGATTAATGTAACCAAGGAGAGTGCTCCGGAAGACGAAACCGGTACAAATCCGATTGTGCCGGACAATAAACACGGCTCCTTTGAACTGGTTCGCGAAGAAAATGAGATTTATGCGGTATACGGGGGAAAATACAAACTCATAGAGCCCGATGACAGCGTTAAGATACCGGAAGGGTATTCAAAGACTAGAATTATCATATCCGGTATTTCCATAGAAGTATATGCCCCGGAAAAATTGGACAGCGATTTCCTTCTGATATATGCGGAAAATGAGCTGGGTGAGGCAAACTGGTACCGTTATGACAAGGTTGAAAGAACCATGCAGCGGTATGTGGAGGAACAGGCAGCGGTTACAGAACCGGCGAAAGATTTGGAAGCTGAAATAATGACATCCGAAGAATACCGCTCAAATTTGAATAAAGCAGCTATAGTAATTGCTCTGTTAAGCGCACTTTGCATACTGCTTATGATTTTGTCTATCCGCCTTTTTGTGACGACGAGAGATAACAAAGATAAAAAGAGGAAAAAATATTGACAATTGTGGTTGGCTGTTATATTATATATATAACAGATATAACTTTAAAGGTTGTGTTTCCCATAAACGCAATTACATAAAATATTATATAAGAGGGTGTATACAATGCACATGAAGATTGATTTTAACAGTGATGAAGCGCTTTATATACAATTGATAAATCAGATCATATATGGCATTGCAACCTCTCAGTTCCAGGAAGGCGATAACCTTCCGTCAGTCAGGGAACTGGCTGAATATATAGGGATCAATATGCATACTGTCAATAAAGCTTATACTATCCTTAAGCAAGAAGGATATATAAAACTTGATCGAAGAAAAGGGGCGGTAGTTGCTGTTGATATCAATAAGATGAAAGCAAGGGAAAATTTGAAAGAAGAACTCAGAGTAAGTATTGCCAAGGCCATATGCAAGAATTTAAGCTGCGAGGAAGTTTATGAGGTAGTCGATGAAATTTTTAAAGAGTTTGAAAGGGGGTAACTCCTATGTTATGTGATAGGTGTCATAAAAGATATGCAAAAGTATTGTATACCGAGATTATAAACGGCGTAAAAAATGAGCAACATTTATGTGAGGAATGTGCTGCAGAATATACATCATTTCATATGGATAATCCTTTACTGAATCCTGACGTTACATTGAACAACCTGTTGTCAACTTTACTGGGAGCATATACTCCGAATAAAACTCAAGATTCTGGGGAAAGTAAGCAGGATCTCGAATGCAGTAATTGTCATACAACTTATGAAGAATTTTTACAGAGAGGCCGTTTCGGATGTGCCGAATGTTATCGCAGCTTCCATAAGGAACTCGGAAAAACCTTAAGAGGCATTCAGGGAGCCGAAGTTCATGCAGGTAAACGGCCGAAAGGATTTGCAACTTCTACCGACAGAAAATTACAGGGATTATCTGAAACAGAAAGACTTACTTTGGAACTTCAGGAAGCCATAGAAAAGGAAGAATTTGAAGAAGCGGCAAGACTCAGGGATTTGATAAAGCAGCTCAAAAAGGAGGAATCGGGAAATGCTTAAATGGTACGAGGAGACCGGGCCTGACAGCGATGTGGTTATTTCCAGTCGTGTCAGGCTGGCAAGAAATCTGGAGAATTATAAGTTTTCCCCCCTGCTTGAGGAAAAGGACGCGGAAAAACTGGTCGAGGAAGTTAAAAGCATAACCCCTGTTCTTGCCGAACAGGACAACAGAAAATATTATGCCTGCAATATCCAGTCCCTGAGTGATATAGATAAAACGGCCATGGTGGAAAGGCATATTCTAAGTCCTTTGCTGGCTGAGAAAGAACAGACTACAGGCTTGATTTTATCCGAAGATGAAACCGTCAGTATAATGATTAACGAAGAAGACCACATAAGAATTCAGGCTATCGTAGGCGGAATGAATCTCGAAAAGGCTTACGAAATAGCCAACCGCATAGACGATATCGCTTATGAAAAACTGAAATTCGCATACGACGAAAAATATGGTTATATGACTGCATGCCCGACCAATACAGGAACGGGAATGAGAGCATCATGCATGGTATTTCTGCCGGCCTTAAGTGCAGCCAGGATGATCCAGAAATTATTTGAAGAGGTAGGCAGGTACGGTGTAACAATACGCGGTATTTACGGTGAGGGAACCAGAAGCCTGGGCAATATATATCAGATATCCAACCAAAAGACGTTGGGAAATTCGGAAATGGAAATCATCGAAAATCTGAAACGTATTGTCGAACAGGTTATGCAGCAGGAAAGAAAAAGAAGGGAATACATGCTGTCCCTGAATGCCGATGAAATAGAAGACCAGGTATACCGTGCATACGGCATCTTAAAATATGCAAGACAAATCACATCCGAAGATGCCATGTTATATCTTTCCCAGTTAAAGTTCGGGGCAGACTGCGGATTAATTAAATTTAACAGAGAGTTTAATATCCATAAGCTGATGATGGGTGTGCAACCCGGAAGTCTTCAGTGGGCTTTAGGTAAAAGTGTGGGAAGTACCGTAAGGGATAAAGCCAGAGCTGAATATATCAGCAAGGAGTTACCCGATTTAATATAAATAGGTACTCATAAGCAAGATTGGAGGACTATATGATGAATAACAGATTTACAGAACATGCAATACAGGCTGTTAATTTAGCCAGAGAAATTGCTTTCCGTCTGGATCATAACTATATAGGTACGGAGCATCTTTTGATGGGGCTTTTGCAGGTGGACGGAGTTGCCTCCAGAGTACTGAGAGAAAACGGAGTAACATTTGACAAGGTTATGGAGCTGGTAAACCAGCTTATAGCTCCCACCGGCGGTGTCGAAACTATGGAAGGAGGCAATTTTACTCCGAGAGCAAAAAGAATACTGGATCAAAGCCAGATTGAAGCCGCCAGACTTAAATCTATGCAGGTAGGTACCGAGCATATTCTAATTGCGTTGTTGAAAGAACCGGATTGCATTGCTGTACGCCTGCTTAACACATTGGGAGTTAACATACAAAAGGTATATATTGACCTGCTTGCGGCATCGGGAGTAGATGTAAGCTCAGCCAAGAACGAATTCGTTCCCGGAAAAAATAAAAAAGGCAAATCATCCACTCCGACTCTGGATCAATTCAGCCGGGATCTTACTCAATATGCCCTTGAAGGCAAACTGGATCCCGTTATCGGTAGGGAAAACGAGATTCAGAGAGTGATACAGATTTTGAGCCGAAGGACCAAGAACAATCCTTGTCTTGTCGGTGAGCCCGGTGTGGGAAAAACCGCCATCGCAGAAGGACTTGCCCTTAAAATAATCGAAGGAAATGTTCCGGACACGATTAAGGATAAAAGAGTTGTGACATTGGATTTGTCCGGTCTGGTGGCCGGTTCGAAATATCGCGGTGAATTTGAAGAGCGGATTAAGAAAGTCATCAGTGAGGTAATCAATGACGGAAACGTGCTGCTGTTTATCGACGAGCTTCATACGATAATAGGCGCCGGCGGCGCGGAAGGAGCAATCGACGCTTCAAATATATTAAAGCCGTCGCTGGCCAGAGGAGAACTTCAAATCATCGGCGCCACAACCAGGGAAGAGTATCGCAAATATATCGAAAAAGATGCTGCTCTGGAAAGAAGATTCCAGCCGGTGGTTGTGGAGGAGCCTTCCGAAGAAGAAGCCATACAGATTCTGTTCGGACTAAGGGATAAGTATGAAGCCCATCATAAGGTAAGAATAACGGATTCAGCCATTGTAGCCGCCGTTAAACTGTCGGCCCGTTATATAAACGACCGTTATCTTCCGGATAAGGCCATCGATTTAATGGATGAGGCCGCTTCCAAAGTCAGATTAAGCTACTATACTTCGTCTCCTGAAATAAAGGATATGGAGAAAGAAATAGCCAGACTAGAGCAGGAAAAAGAGAAGGCCATCAAAGAAGAAGCTTACGAAAGAGCCGGAGAAATAAAGAAACAGCAGGAGGCCCTTCAGGAACAATTAGAAAAGCAGAAACTGATTGAGGAAAAGAAGAAAGCGGAGGCCCAGCTGGTTGTCAGCGATGCCGAAATAGCCGATATAGTATCCAGTTGGACAAAGATACCTGTACAAAAACTCGAGGAAGAGGAAGCCCACCGGCTTCAGAACCTGGAAAATATACTCCATCAAAGAGTCGTTGGGCAGGAAGAAGCTGTCAGTGCCGTGGCAAAGGCTATAAGAAGAGGCAGGGTTGGATTAAAGGATCCCAACAGGCCTATAGGTTCCTTCCTTTTCCTGGGGCCGACCGGTGTGGGCAAAACCGAGCTGTCAAAAGCCTTGGCTGAGGCAATGTTCGGCACCGAAAATGCGATTATACGGGTAGATATGTCCGAATATATGGAAAAGCACAGTGTCAGCAAACTTATAGGCTCCCCTCCTGGATATGTTGGATATGACGAAGGTGGACAACTTAGCGAAAAGGTCAGACAGAATCCTTATTCTGTTATATTGTTTGACGAAATTGAAAAGGCTCATCCCGATGTATTCAATATTCTGCTTCAGGTACTGGATGACGGACATATTACCGATTCCCAGGGGAGAAAAGTAAGTTTCAAGAATACGATTATTATAATGACCTCCAATGCCGGTGCACAAAACATTGTTTCACCCAAACGGTTAGGATTTACTTCTCATGTGGATGCGGAAGAAGATTATAAGAAGATGAAGGAAGCTGTAATGGATGAAGTAAAGCGGATCTTCAGACCGGAGTTCATTAACCGCATCGACGAAATTATCGTATTCCATTCGCTTACCAAGGAAAATATCAAAGACATTGTGGCTATAATGGTTAAAAATATTGCCAAGAGAAGCAAAGCCCAGATGAATATCACTCTTGAAACCACTCCTGAGGCTCTGGAATATCTGGCTGATAAAGGATATGACGAAAAATATGGTGCCAGACCTTTACGCAGGGCAATACAGACCAATGTTGAGGATAAACTTGCCGAAGCCATACTGGCAGGTACCGTCAAGGAAGGGGATACGGTACGAATTGAATGTATCGATAACGAGGTGGTATTGAATCCGGTCAGATAATTTCCGGTGATGCTACTTAATCGGGCAGAAAGACGGTATAGAAATTGAATTCCGCATAGTTTATAATATTAAAAAATACCATATAAATAAAATTAGGGGGTCAAATAATGCCTGTTATTGAAGAATTAATACGCAGCGAGAATGACGGGACTTTGAGTTTCGGAAATTATCTGTTAAGTCAAAAGTCTAAAGTATCGGACTTTGAACATAACGGAGATTTATACAAGGTTAAGACATATAACAAGATAACAAAACTGGAGAGGAACGGCAGTTTTCTGTATGAATCCGTACCCGGGACATCGGTATTTCATCTTGAGCAGAAGGACGATGAGCTGAGCTTTCATGTAACCGGCAGTGATACGGCCCAGATTACTCTGGAACTGGAAGCCGAAAAAGAATATGAAATATTTAAAAATGATACGTTTCTGGGCAAAATGAAGACAAATTTGGGCGGAAAGCTCATATTCAGCGTGGAATTAAGCCAAGACAGATGCGATTTAATAAAGGTGGTAAAACTTTAAGATGGCGAAATCAAAAACCCTGTTTTTCTGCAAAGAATGCGGATATGAATCGTCAAAGTGGCTGGGGCAGTGTCCTGGCTGCAAACAATGGGATACTTTCGTGGAGGAACCGGTAGCCGGCAGAAATCATTCGGCATCGTCCCGTAAGGATATTAAAGAACCGGTGTTGCTTTCCGATGTGATAGCACAGGCTGAAACAAGAATGAAAACGGGATTAGAAGAGCTTGACCGGGTGCTGGGCGGAGGCATCGTGCCCGGCAGTCTGGTTTTGGTCGGCGGTGACCCCGGTATCGGCAAATCGACGCTGCTTTTGCAGATGAGCAGGGAAATAGTAAAACAGGGAAGGAAAGTCATATATATATCCGGAGAAGAATCCGGTCACCAGATAAAGATGAGAGCAGACAGGCTCGGCGCTATAAGCGGCGAGCTTCTGCTTCTTTGTGAAACAAATCTGGACCTGATTGAAACGGTGGTACATAAACATAAGCCCGACATAGTTGTTATAGATTCCATCCAGACAATGTACAGGGAAGATATAGCCTCAGCTCCCGGCAGTGTAAGCCAGGTAAGGGAAGCTACGGGGGCTTTGATGAGGCTTGCAAAAGAAAGCACCACCACCATATTCATTATAGGACACGTAACAAAAGAAGGTATGGTGGCAGGTCCGAAAGTCCTGGAACATATGGTGGATACGGTTCTTTACTTTGAAGGGGATAACTTTGCATCCTACCGTGTGCTGAGGGCAGTTAAAAACCGTTTCGGTTCCACCAACGAAATAGGTGTATTCGAGATGCAAAGTTCCGGCTTGAAGGAAGTAAAAAATCCATCCGAATATATGCTTAGCGGTCGTCCTGTCGGGGAACCGGGATCCGTCGTAACTTCATCCGTCGAGGGAACAAGGCCTATTCTGGTGGAGGTTCAGGCTCTGATAAGCAGGACGAGCTTTAATATGCCCAGAAGAACCGCAGCGGGTACCGATTATAACCGGGTGAATTTGCTTATGGCGGTTTTGGAAAAGCGTTTGGGACTGCAGTTGGGAGACTGTGATGCTTATGTAAATGTGGCCGGAGGCATGAGAATTACGGAACCTGCTTTGGATCTGGCCATTGTGGCGGCAATATTGTCAAGTTACCGCAATACGGCCATCAGCGGCAGTACGGTGGTGTTCGGTGAAATAGGCCTTACCGGTGAAATCCGGGCGGTAAATATGGCAGATCAGCGGGTGGCCGAAGCGGCAAAAATGGGTTTTGAAACCTGCATACTTCCGAAAGCCAATGAAGCCAACATAAAGGTTGCTGCGGGAATAAAACTTGTAGGAATAAATAATATTCAGGAATTCATGCAATACATTAAAGAAAACGCGCCGAAAGTATAAAAAATGGAGCCAATGGGGCTCGAACCCATGACCTTTCGCGTGTGAGGCGAACGCTCATCCCGGCTGAGCTATGACTCCATGTCAATAATTATAGCACAGAAATTATAAAAATAAAGATTCAAAATAGAATATTTTACATATTAAAATTATTATTTTGTTAAAATACGATATAAATTTTGTTTAAATACAAAAAGCTCTATGTTCCATATTCTCGAATAATATAACATATTCCCGAATAATATCATAAAACAATAATCATAAAAGTTTAATACATAAAATTATCAAAGATATCTTGACAATTTAAACAATTCATAGTAGTATATATTAGCAACATAAATAGGGGCATAGTTCAGCTGGTAGAATAACGGTCTCCAAAACCGCAGGTCGTGGGTTCGAATCCTACTGCCCCTGTAATTGAAAAAGCCTTGTAACTCAATGGTTACAGGGCTTTTTGCTTTACGTACTAATATGGAATAAGAATAGGTTTAACGGACAAAAAACGGACAAATTAATATAATAAAA
>Ga0134090_1001064_pt1 | contig 19262 bp, 15 predicted proteins | sample 1_4taG_FD_94453 | JGI IMG/M metagenome (GOLD analysis project Ga0134090, IMG submission 94453) | Switchgrass degrading microbial communities from high solid loading bioreactors in New Hampshire, USA - 1_4_20_6_A1 metaG | ecosystem: Engineered > Bioreactor > Semi-continuous > Anaerobic >...
ACTATATATAACAAAAGAGAGTATAACCGTTTTCCAATTAGACCCCTGGGATGGAAATCGCCACAAGAAGTCTTAAATGATTTTATTAAGTATGGTGTAACATATGTTTGACAAACCTACATAGCTACAAGTGAGGTGGGGAATTTTGCCTTGACCGAATAATCCTTTGAATGAAGCCTGCCCCATCCCCCATATATATCCTGTTCCCGATACAACTCCTCAACTATATCGCTTTTTAAAAAATTCTTGCGCAGCTCCGTCAATTGCTTGTCATCATATGGTGTGTCAAAAAAATGAAACAATATCTTATATCTCACCGCAGGATATTCGCAAAATTCATACAGCCTCATAGCTGATTTGATAAACTCATCCCTTAAGCTCATAAGTATTTCTCCGGACAGATTTTTATACCATCTTTGCTATAGTTTACCATATATTATGCAATTATAGAATAACAAGGTGCCGGAAGCATCCATTTTATTTTTTTATGAATGCTTCCGGCACCTCTGTTATGTCTGTATAATAGCCTGTGAAATTTAACTGTTTAACTTAAGCTATTTGACTTAAACTATTTAACCCTCAGGGGCGATGCCGGATCATATACCGAATTAATTTTTACTGCATAAGAATTCCTTTCCTCAATATCCTTGTCTGTAACATAATGAACATCCAGCAGGCCGTTAGTTTTATATCCGGTCTTTAAATAATTCATCTCCGCCAGAGCCTTGCTCCATCCGTTCAGCCACAGGTCAAGCTTTTTTTTCTGCTCAGGGCTGCCCTCTATATGGATCAGGAGATCTATATCACTGTTAAGCCTTGCAGTACAGGTATTGGTGCTTCCAAACAGGTAAACCCCCTTGACACCAAAGGCCTCAAAGTCCATCTCCATGGCAATTCTTTCAGCCATATAATGCCTCCATCTCCAACCATGATCATCAGCAGTCCCGGTCTCATTCTCAATTTCTTCGGTGTAGGGATTATCTCCCGCTCTGGAAGCAGTATCAATAAATGCAATCGCTTTTTCCAGATCCGCATTCATTAATACATTAAGCTCTTTCCCATAAAAATTCTTTTCTACATTTATTACCTTAATGACCCTGCTTAAATCCGCATAAGCCGGCAGTATTTCCTCCAGCTCATTCCTGCTGTTATTGAAAAAGGATTTATTGAATATAATGCCGTTATCCTCAGGATAAAGCGGCAGATATTTGATATTGGCCTCCACCAGGTCCTGGAAAAAATGTGTTCCAAAGGACAGCTCCGGCTGGTGCTTTGATTTTGCATGGGCTATTTCTATCAGCATGGCTGTGTTATTAATGTCGGAATAGGTTACCTGTACACCCAGCTTAATATCGCCCCTGCTGCCCCATCTTCCGGGTCCCATAAGTATAAAGCTGCGTCTGGGAAGTATTCTGTTTAACTCGCTAATGGCGTTTGCCACATTTACCATTTCCTGATGGCTTTCCAGCTCGGAGTACTCCAGAGGATCAACATATACCACAGTCTTTATGCCCGTTACCTTTCCGTTGGAAATGTATTTTTTTGCAGTAAAGACGGTATTTTGCGGGGCTATGTTTGCAGGTATGGCGGGAGGTCTGCTGTCATGGCAGACGCTCTGGGACCTGCATTGCAGCAGGTAGAAGTTATTTCCGTCATAGGCAAACTCAATATCTACAGGATATCCCAGCTTTTCCTTCAACAGATTCATAATGTCCTTTATTTCACTTATTATGTCTGTTTTGTTGATCAGGCCCTCAAAGGTTACTATAAACTCATCCTTTCTGTGGTCAGCGGTAAATCTGTTATATTCGGTTAAAAAGTCGTTTTTCAATACAGATACAATATGATTGAGATTTGGTATCTGATTGCCATATTCCTTTATCAGTTCGGCTATTGAAATTGTCCTGAAACGGTTTTTTTCCAAATCAATCGCATCCAGCATACGGGGAGAGTATCTTCTCAGCTCCCCTGGCGCCTGGTTTACAGTCAGCTTTGGCTGTCCGGGAGAAATCAGTACAGGGTAATCATCTCCCACCCGGTCAACAGCCCGGGTACCCAAGCCCATTACCATGCGAATGAGGCCATCCTCTCTCTTAATTCTTGGTGACCAGCGCAATTCATTGTTACTGAAGGCCACTCCGGCAAACAGAGGAAAGTAATATGGGCCTACTCTGCAGCCAACCACCTCTTGTACCATTATAGCCATTTGCTCCTTGCAATCCAGCAGATTGCGTTCTTTGCGATATTGTATGGAATCAGGATTATACATAGAGGCATATACCTCCAGTATTCCTTCCACCAGGCTCTTAAGCCGAACATCCTTCGGTCCTGTATTGGCAATAAATAAGCTTTTGTACTTGCCTGAAAAAGCGGAATCTATATGATCCTCAAGGATGCTGGATGAACGTACAATTAAGGGCTTGTCTTTTGTCTCATCAAGTATCTGGTTCAGCTGACTGAGCACATACGATGAAAAGCCTGCACTTTTCAGTGTCTGAATGATTTTCGGATAATAAATTCTGATTTCCAATATATCATGATATTTATGCTCGTGCAGCTCGTCCAGCCCATTCTCATAAAGCAGATTATCCAGTTCATCTGAGGAAATATACCATGTCTTGGGCATCTTTAAATTTTTAAAGGCAGGCTGACTGTCAATGTGTTGTTTCAGAATCTGATTTGCTATGAAAAAGCCTGTTGCCTTTCCTCCGATTTTACCTGTGCTGTTGGGCGAGCAAATTATACGGTCCAGCAACTCGCAAAAATCATCTACGGTGATATATTTTGATGCATACTCTATCAGCTTTGGGTTATCTGTCATAAAGCGCCGTATCAATTCCACCAGAAGCCATCTTTCGGTACTTTTGCTTCTGATTTTGTTAGACCTAATCGCCTTTGAATACTGACACAGGGCTTTGGCAATTACTCTTACGTCCGAATTTTTATTGTTTACTACCTTTATCAATTCATAGGTTTTTTCCTGATAAATCCACAGGCTTATGAAATTATATATCTGCTCATCGCTAAAGCAGCTGCGGGCTTTACTAAAGAGCCTGTTGCTTAAATCTATTATCTCAACATCAGGCAATATCTCCTGTGGATAATTGATTTCACCATGATAGTCGCTGGCATACCATTTTAGCTCTATCAGAATGTCCTCCACCAGCTTATAATTGGTTTTAACCAGCATGGCTATCATCTTCTCGCAAATATGACGCAGCAGGTTCTGGTCAGTATCCTGCAAAAGCTCTATGATGGTTTTCCAGCTGCTTCTGCTGTCAAAATACTCCTGATAATATTTTATATATAAAGTATTTGAAATTTTGCTTGCTATTGCAGTCAGAAGCTTATGCTCCTGAGGCAGAAAAACAGTCTCATTCTCTGAAAATGTTCCTGGCGGATAAGCCGCCTTAATATAACCTCGCATCCTGCCGTCAACTATTATATCCGCCCTGATTTCATCGCTGTTTTCTGCTACAGGCCGAACGGCGTACTCCTTGCCATCCAGTACAACCACCACAGTACAGGCCTCATATTTGCAGAAGCCTTTGGGAGCAACCGCAGATATTTCCATCAGAATATCATTTAAGGAATCTCTTGTTAAGGCTTCATCGATTAAGTAAAGACATTCCAGTTCCTTGGCACGTTCATTTAATATTGATAAATTAAGAAGCTCATCCATTTTAATAACCATGCCTTTCCTTATTTTCTGCTAATCCTGAACCGGGTGGAATCTTAAAGCTGATCCAGGAGAGAAAATCTTTTTTATTATTTTACAATAAAGTTTACTTGTGTGTGGAATTATTTATATAGTATAAAGTGTTATTTATTGTGAAATTTTTATAAAAGGCAGGAACCTAAGAAAATTTTATTCTATTTTCTTAGGTTCCATATGTAAACCCTAATATGGGTTCAATGACCGATAAATCTCTGCACTAAACCCATCCACGCAGCTTGACGGCCTCAGCCACACGATTAATTGCAATTACATAGGCCGCATCCCGCATATACAGGCCTTTTTCCTTGGCCAGATTATGTACAGCATGGAAGGCTGTGGTCATCTTGTAATCCAGCTTTTCAAGAACCTCCTCAAGGCTCCAGAAATAGTTCATATTACACTGTACCTGTTCGAAATAGCTGCAGGTTACACCGCCGGCATTGCAGAGGAAGTCCGGTATAAGATATATCTTTCTGGCCTTGATTAATTCGTCCGCGTCAGGTGTAGTAGGACCATTGGCACCTTCGCATATTACCTTTACCCTGTCGCTTATCTTTGCAAAGGTCTCAGGAGTGATCTGATTTTCTAAGGCGCAAGGCAGCAGAATATCCACATCCTGGGAAATCCATTCATCTCCCGGCAGCAATTCGCAGCCCATTGCCACAGCCTTTTCTTTGTCTATGGTTCCAAAGGCATCCTTGATTTGAGCCATCTGCTCTATATCTATACCCTTCAGATTACGGAAGGTATAAGCCTTCTTGTCATTGTTATCCCAGCAGGATATTGCCACTATTGTGCCACCCAAACTTGTATATAAACGTGCAGCGTATTCGGCAACATTTCCAAAGCCCTGCAGGCTGGCAGTTGTTTTGCTGATATCAATATTCAGAACCTTTAAGGCTTCTCGCAGGGTATAAATCACCCCATAGCCTGTAGCTTCCTTGCGCCCAAGTGAACCGCCCATTCCCACAGGCTTGCCTGTAATGGTTCCGGGATAATGGCCACCATAAATTGTTTCATATTCATCCATCATCCACAGCATATGCTGACCTGAAGTCATTACATCAGGAGCAGGTACATCGGTATATGGTCCGAAGTTCTTTGCCAACTGCCTTACATAACCGCGGCACAATCTTTCCTGTTCAGCCTTTGACAAATTATGAGGATCACATATTACTCCGCCCTTACCACCGCCTAAGGGGATATCTACAACCGCGCACTTCCATGTCATCCACATTGCCAATGCACGGATGGTATCCACTGTTTCCAGGGGATGGAAGCGAATTCCTCCCTTTGCAGGCCCACGAGCGTCATTGTGCTGGATTCTGTAGCCGTTAAATACCTTGGTAGTTCCATCATCCATCTTTACCGGGATAGTGAAATGATATTCCCGGATTGGCTGACGCAGCAGCTGTCGAACAGAATCCTCGAGACCAATAAGATCTGCCACATTGTCAAATTGCGTTTGTGCAGTTTCATAAGGATTATAGGCTCCTTGCCCCATTTTAAATTCCCCCATTTCCATGTTATATGATAGGATTTCGATCTGATTATAGTTTATTACCATGATTTTGTAAACCAAATATGTTAAAAATTCTACAACATATTTACAGTATTTCTACAATTTTTATATCCAATAACTCTCATTTACAGTTGTTCCGACCATTTCCAATAAAAACCATGTAAAAAATTATATTTTATTGTCGTTTTTTATCTCTCCTCAAATAAGCATTAAACAAATAACAACGTACTTTTAGGACACTATGTTTTACATTCTCTTTCAGAGAACAGCAAACAGAAGATTTTTTATATTAGAACGTGCAGTTTGGCGAAAAACATGATAGAATAACAAATTAATGACAGGATTCCGGGAAAAATAAAACTCCCGACCAATGTATTTTTTGTATATTGAAATTATTGTACAAAGAAATTTGCAATGATTTCAATAAAAGGATATTTTCACAGACTTCCAGGAAAGAGGCTTGATTATTTGTATGAGAAAATTATTGCTTTATCTGAAAGGTTATGTAAAGGAAAGCATACTTGCTCCTCTGTTTAAGCTGCTGGAGGCATGCTTTGAATTGTATGTTCCTATTGTAATCAAAAAAATAGTAGACACAGGTATAGGGCAGGCTGACAAAGCCTATGTAATCAAAATGAGCCTGCTTCTTGTACTCCTTGCTATCATAGGCTTAATAAGTTCCGTTACAGCCCAGTACTTTGCCGCCAAGGCTGCAGTGGGCTTTGCTGCCAGACTTCGGCATGCTCTGTTTAAGCATATCGGGCAGCTTTCCTATACAGAATATGACAGCCTGGGCACTTCAAGCCTGATTACCAGAATGACCAGCGATGTAAATCAGGTGCAATCCGGTGTCAACTTAACCCTGCGCCTGCTTTTGCGCTCTCCGTTTATTGTTGTCGGGGCAATGATAATGGCCTTTAGTGTTGATGCAACTGCAGCTGTTAGCTTTGCAGTGGCAATACCGGTACTATCTGTAATTGTGTTTGCCATTATGCTTGTTTCCATCCCTCTGTATAAAAAGGTGCAAAAAAAGCTGGACAGGGTACTAAATTCCACCCGTGAGAATCTGTCCGGCATCAGGGTAATCAGAGCCTTCCGGCTTGAAGAAAAGGAAAAAGAAGAATTTAACAGATACAATGAAGAGCTGACAGCTACATCTATATTTGTAGGCAGAATCTCTGCCCTTATGAATCCTTTGACCTATGTCGTCATAAATCTTGCCATAATATGGCTTATACAGATCGGTGCTTTGCGGGTATCGGCCGGATTGCTTACCCAGGGTGCAGTTCTGGCTCTGTATAACTATATGTCGCAGATACTGGTGGAGCTAATCAAATTCGCCAATCTGATAATTACCATAACCAAAGGCTTTGCCAGTGCTAACCGCATCAGTGCTGTTTTTGAAATGAGATCCAGTATAGTGGATAACGACAAATCAGCTGACTCTGCGGAAAATGCGTCAAAGTCCTTACCGGCAGAAAAAAACAGCTCCGAATATGCAGTGATTTTTCGTAATGTAGGACTTCGCTATAAGGATGCAGGCAGCGAGGCCTTAACAGATATAGATTTTAGTGTTCGTCACGGTGAGGTCATTGGTATTATCGGCGGTACCGGCTCAGGCAAAAGCTCGCTGATTAATCTGATACCCAGATTTTATGATGCAACAAGCGGTGAAGTTTTAGTTGATGGAACTAATGTTAAGGACTATCCTCTGAAGGCCCTTCGTGACCGTATCGGCATCGTGCCCCAGAAGGCTGTGCTATTTGCCGGCAGCATCAGGGATAATATGCGTATCGGGAAAAAGGATGCAAGCGATGAAGATATCATGGAGGCAATCAGGCTGGCACAGGCTTCCGATATTGTGGCAGGCAAAAGGGAAGGACTTGACTTTTTTATAGAGCAGGGCGGCAAGAACCTGTCAGGTGGCCAACGTCAGCGCCTGACAATAGCCCGAGCCCTTGTAAAAAAGCCTGATATACTAATACTTGACGACAGCGCCTCGGCACTGGACTTTGCAACAGATGCCGCCCTTCGTAAGGCCTTGCGGGAGTTACCCGGCAAGCCTACCATTTTTATCGTTTCGCAGCGTACCTCATCCATACAGCATGCAGATAAAATAATAGTACTTGATGATGGTGAAATAGCCGGAATCGGCAAGCATGATGAGCTGCTTGCCGGTTGCAGGGTATACAAAGAGATTTATGACTCTCAATTTAAGAAGGAGGAAAGATAGAATGAAAAAGCCCTCTATTCAGACAGACGTAATCCGTAAGGTTTTTAAGTATATAAAAAAGTATCGGATACTCCTTCTTCTGTCAATAATTCTGGCAGCCGCCACCGTAATCTTGACCCTGTATGTTCCTATTCTTATAGGCGATGCAATAGACTGCATAATCGGCCCCGGTAACGTGGATTTTGCCAGGCTGGCCCGAATACTGATTAAAACCGCTGTTGTGGCCTTGCTTACCGCTTTGCTTCAATGGCTGATGAATATAATAAACAACAATATGACCTATCATGTGGTAGGTGACATAAGAAAACAAGCCTTTGAAAAAATATCAGTACTGCCACTCTCCTATATAGACTCCCATGCCCATGGCGGAATCGTCAGCCGTGTAATAACTGATGTAGACCAGTTCGCGGAGGGGCTCCTGATGGGATTTTCACAGCTGTTTACCGGCATTGTAACAATTGCAGGTACCCTGATATTCATGCTGACCATCAATGTAAGCATAACTTTAATCGTGGTTACCCTGACCCCCCTGTCTTTGTTTGTGGCTAATTTTATAGCCAAACGCACCTACAGCATGTTTAGGCTGCAATCTGAAACCCGGGCAGAGCAGACCTCATTAATTAATGAAATGATAGGCAATATAAAAACTGTACAGGCTTTTTCATACCAGGATGAGGCTTTGGAAAGGTTTGATGAAATAAACAACAGGCTGTCAAAATGCTCCCTTCGGGCAATATTCTACTCATCCCTGACAAACCCATGCACCCGCTTTGTCAATAGCATGGTCTATGCTGCAGTTGCCCTGACAGGAGCAATTGCAGCCATCTCAGGATTTGCGTCAGGCAGCATCAGCGTTGGCGGACTGGCCATCTTTTTAAGCTATGCCAACCAATACACCAAACCATTTAACGAAATATCAGGTGTAATAACAGAGCTGCAGAACGCTCTTGCATGTGCAGGCCGTGTATTTGAGCTGATTGAAGAAGAGCCGCAGATCCCGGATGCTGAAAATGCCATAGTCCTGGAAAAGGCAAAGGGCAATATTTCCATTGAAAATGTTGCTTTCTCATATCTTCCGGACCGCCCTCTGATACGCAATCTAAACCTGACTGCAAAGCCCGGACAGCGTATAGCTATAGTTGGGCCTACAGGCAGCGGAAAAACCACGGTTATAAATCTTTTGATGCGCTTTTATGATGTCAATTCGGGCAGTATAAAGATAGAAGGAATCGATATCAGAGATATGACAAGGCATAGCCTGAGGGCAAACTTTGGCATGGTACTTCAGGATACCTGGCTGAAGTCCGGCACAATCCGTGAAAATATCGCCATGGGGAAGGAGGATGCCACCGATGAGGAGATTATAGCAGCCGCCAAAGCAGCCTTTGCCCACAGCTTTATCAAACGATTGCCGGAGGGCTATGATACCGTCATAGGTGAAGACGGCGGCAGCCTCTCCCAGGGGCAAAAGCAGCTGCTTAGCATAGCCAGGGTAATGCTGAGCCTTCCTCCCATGCTGATTCTGGATGAAGCCACCTCCTCCATAGACACCCGTACCGAAATTAAGATACAGGAGGCATTTTCCAGGCTGATGCAGGGCAGAACCTGCTTTATTGTCGCCCATCGCCTGTCCACCATAAGAGAAGCCGATCTGATACTTGTCATGAAGGACGGTGATATAATCGAACAGGGCACTCATGAACAATTGCTGAGAAAGAACGGATTTTATGCCAAGCTTTATAACAGCCAGTTTGCAAATATTTAATTATTCTCTTTGCTCTGATCGTACGCTCGTCGGGCGCATGCAAAAAGGAAGCTACCGCAAGCAGCTTCCTTTTCATTTAAAGTATTAATATCATTTGAAGTATTAATATTATATATTGCACTTAAAGAATTATTCCACTACTCCACCTTCAACAACCAGACTGTCCGGATTTACCGCATCTCCATATACAGGAGCCAATGTTACCTGATAGTTTTCATGGAAGAAGTTTTCCTTTCCCAGTGCTCTTATTTCATCATTCAGCCAGTTCAGCAATTCTGTATTACCCTTTTGGACTGCCGGAGCTATTGTATCTATACTGCCCAGGGATTCAATTCCAACCGTAAAACCGGGATTTTCCAGCGCCCAGGCAAGAACCTCGGTATTGTCAGTGGAGAAGGCGTCTCCCCTTCCGTCCAGCAAAGCACTGTAAGCCTCATTGTACTGATCAAATTTCAGCAGCTTTACCTCCGGATAGTTTTCTGTGAAGTATGTTTCAGCTGTGGTTCCCTTGCATACAATCAGGGTTTTACCCTTCAACTGCTCAGGATCTGTAATTAAGGCATCATCAGGGGAAACCACTCCAAGGGCAACCTTCATGTAAGGCAGGGCAAAGTCAACCTGCTCTGCCCTTTCTTTGGTTACTGTGAAATTGGCAAGTATGATATCAACCTTGCCTGTAACAAGATATTCCACACGGCTGGCAGGCTCCACTGCGACATACTCAACCTCAACACCAAGGTCTTTAGCAATTCTGTTTCCAAAATACACATCATAACCCTGATACTCACCATTTTCATCCACATAGCCGAAGGGCTTCTTGTCGCTGAATACGCCAATGATAACCTTTCCGCTCTTTTTGATTTCATCAAGTGTTCTGGCCGTTGTTTTGGATGAGCCTTTGTTAGCTGTTACGTTTTCTGCTCCTGATTTTGATGAGCATGCTGAAAGCAATACTACTGATAATGTTAATACAGCAAATAATGATATAATTTTTTTGAACTTATTCATCTTCATCCTAATCTCCTTTCCCATGCTTTACCTGTCTTAAAATTAAATCAAATTCAATGTGTTCATATTCTTAACCCCAATACACTATCCTCTATCTTCAACACCTATTCGGTGTCGAATTCAAACAAATTAAGAAATTGCCTTGCCCTATCGGTTTTGGGATTTATGAAGAATTCATCAGGAGTATTTTCTTCCGCAATCTCGCCCTTATCAATGAAAATGATCCTGTCGGCAACCGCTCTGGCAAACTGCATCTCGTGGGTGACTATCACCATGGTGGTATCCTCCCTTGCAAGCTTTAGCATAACATCCAGCACCTCTCTCACCATCTCGGGGTCCAGGGCGGCCGTAACCTCATCAAAAAGCATTATTTCAGGATGCATACAGAGGGCTCTTACAATAGCAACCCGTTGTTTTTGCCCGCCTGACAGCTGACGAGGATATGAATCCCTTTTATCCAGCAAGCCCACCCGCTCCAACAGCCTTTCCGCCTCCTTTATTACCTCTTTTTTCTCCCTGCGCTGGGCCTTTATGGGACCGAGAATGACATTATCAAGTATTGTCATGTGGGGAAATAAATCATAGCTTTGGAAAACCATGCCTATTCTTTGCCGGATAAGATGCATATTCTTATCCCTGCCGCTTATAATCTCATCCTTCAGGAGTATAGTCCCACCCTGAATATCCTCCAAGCCGTTTATACATCTGAGCAGAGTGCTTTTGCCGCACCCGGACGGACCGACAATTACCACCACCTCTCCCTTATGGACATCAAGCGATATATTATTAAGTACCCTCAAATCGCCATAGCTCTTTTTCAGGTTTTTTATCTGCAAAACAACTTCCTTCTGCTTTTCCTTCATATGCAAATCACCTCTCTTTCCGGCTTTACCGCCTGCTGCATATTTCCTTAGTGACCGGCCACATTAACTGCTCCAAAGCTTCTCCAGCTTTCTGGACAATATTGAAATCGGATAACAGACTATAAAATACATAAAGAATATCAGTCCGTATATCCAAAGGGCTGCACTGGGAGCAGTAAGCCTGTTGGCATCAATTATCTGCTGTCCCACCTTTACTACCTCCACCACCCCTATAAGCACTATCAGGGATGTGGTTTTAATCATCCTGGTAACCAGATTAATGGCCTGAGGCAGCAGCCTTCTCATTGCCTGCGGGATAATGATATAAAAATAGGTTTGCTTCATGGTCAATCCTATCGACAAAGCTGCTTCATACTGAGATTTAGCTATAGAGGTTAAGGCACCTCTGACCAGATCAGCCATTTCAGCTGTTCCCCAGAGGGTAAATACAATTACTGCAGACAGTTCTCCAGACAGGTGGATTCCAAAGGCTTTGGTTATTCCAAAATAAACAAGGAATAATAATACCAGCTGCGGCATAATACGGATAAATTCCAGATATATCTTTGTAACTGCTTTAATAACAGGATTTTGTATAGTCATAATCATGCCAAGGACAATACCCAACAAGGCTGATAATACAACAGATATCAAAGAAATCTTAACAGTTACCCATAATCCCTCCAGAAGCCTGAAAAAATTAATACCCTGAAAAAGGACCTTAATTCCCAAATCCCGCATACCTCAACCTCCTCTCCAGTAAAGAAAATGCTGCTGATATCGGCAATAAAATAATCAGGTAAGCTATTACCAGCATTAGCAGGGCTTCATCGGTCCTATAGTACAGGCCGATTAGGTCCTTGGCTACAAACATTAAATCTGCCAGGGCTACAGCACTGAATACAGATGTTTCCTTTATCAAAAAAATGGTGTTAGCAGCAAATGCCGGCACAGAAACCGATATCGCCTGTGGCAGGATTATATACCAAAAAATCTGATGCTTCTTTAGACCAATACTTAAGCCTGCGTCTATCTGTCCTGCACCAACAGATTCCATGCCGCTTCTGTAAGCCTCCGACATGTAACTCCCGCCCAAAAATATAAGTCCTATAATGGCACAGACCTCAGAGCTGAGCATTATACCTATCTTGGGCAGGCCAAAATAAAGAAAGAACAACTGAATAAGCAGGGGAGTATTTCTTGAAAGCTCAATATAAATTCCTGCAATTCTTTTTAATACAGGCAGCTTATAATACCTTATCAGGCTTGTGAGCAGGCCTACTACGAATGACCCGGCAATCCCTATGATTGCTATCCTTAAGGTCAGTACTCCCGCTTCAATATACAGAGGATAATATTTTTGAATAAAACCTAAATCCATACTTAACCCTTCCCTGTCATGCTTCCTTTATCTCTGTCTGCCGGCTATTGTCGTGTTACTATCAGTATATTCATACTATATTTATATGTGTTATATGTTTTATATCTGTATAATAATTTATATAACCTAGTTTGTCAATATGTTTTTATGTATTTTATTAGTTATTTTTGATCTGCATTTTGTGGAAACAGGTATGATAAAGACAAGTGATGCGGTTATTTTTTCGGTATCTGCCTCCGCCACCATCAAAGCTCTGGCCAATACTCTGGCCGGTTGGGGCTTCAACAAAAGCTATCACCTAGAAATTAATTATCCAACAGAGGATAACATATTCTGGCCCAGGTATTTTGGAATGGGATATGCGCCAGGCATACCTTTACCGCTTCACAAGCGTTTTATTGCACGTCTTATATATCTTGTTGGCAAGCTCCTGTCCAAAAGGATTATTAATTACATACAAGAAATAGAGCGCATGTAATTTCATTCCTGCAGCATTAGCAGCAAAAAAAAGACAAGCCCATATACCGACTTGCCTTAAGATTAGTTATTCAATTATAAAGCTTGCCATTAATAAAATATAATATGCCGGTAAACTATGTAATCTTAATTAAGGCATACTGCTTGAGTCTACAAGACCAAAATATTCATATGCTCAAGCAGTATCTTTAGTCCCATTAGTATCAATATAATTCCGCCTGCCAGCACTGCCTTGGACTTATATTTGGCGCCGAATACATTTCCAATCCATACTCCGATCATTGATAAAACAAGTGTCACTATTCCTATAAATGATACGGCTGGTATTATGTCTATCTGCAAAAAAGCAAATGTAACGCCTGCCGCTAATGCATCAATGCTGGTAGCTACCGCCAAAACCGACATACTTTTAAAGCACAAGGCTTTATCTTCATCGGTCTCCATCTCATCCTTGCATTCTTCACATTCCTTCTCGAAGGATTCCTTGATCATATTTATACCTATAACAGAGAGCAGAGCAAATGCTATCCAATGATCATAGGCTGTTATCAGGCTTTGAAACTGTGAGCCAAGAAGATACCCTATCAGGGGCATTCCTGCCTGAAAAAAACCGAAATACAGGCCTACAATACCCGCATTTTTCAACTTTACTCTTTTAAAGGAAAGCCCTTTGCAGATTGCTACAGCAAACGCATCCATAGATAAGCCAACCGCGATTATAAATAACTCTATTAAGCTCATACTTCTCTCCTTTTAGTATTGTTGTGCTATAGCTGCCTTTAAGCATGTCCGTGTTTTATAGGCACCTAATTTTTAACGTTAAAAGGCCTGCTCAGGAATACCCCGGTTCTATCCTGCCTGAAGGCTAAATGCAATATGAATACTGGAAAAATTTATATTGCATAAAAAAACTTACCTGCAGTTTTACTCTGCAGATAAGTCTCGTTATTTAAAATAAAGCCAGATAAGTAACTTATCAGGATGTTGACTTTATTACACAATACAGATTGTGTTAACTACTCCCTTATCTATCATTCATTGCCTATTATATAAGAAAAAATTAATAATTGTCAATAGAATTTACCAATTATAAGTCAGCATTATAAGTCAGCACCCTGTTTATAAAATCTCGATAGCAGTTACCTCATATCCTGCATCATCAATGGCTGCCTTGATAGCCTCATCAGTTATGTCGACATCTGACTCAATTATTGCATGCTTTCCTGCCAGATTAACCTCAACCTTGCTTACATCCGACAGCTCCTGCAGGGCTTTAGTAACATGCTTTACGCAATGCTCACAGCTCATTCCTGAAATAGATATCTTTTTCTTCATAATATATTCCTCCTTAGGCCCTTTTGGCCAGCTTAGAAATTTACTTTAGCTACAAGTATAAAATAAGCTCAACTGCATAATTATTATGCGACAATCGGATCCATAAGTCAAATTAATAATTTATAACCTGCTGTTACCACAATAGTAATCGAATCTTCCATAATTTCACATTGAATGATATATTACGCTTATTCTTGCCAATATCTCATACTTGATCATGCCTTTTGTATTACAGATACTTTAACGGTTATGCTTACTTGACTTATCAATATTGTTCAGGTCATCCACTACAGTAATCCTGCTTCGTATCATTCCCATCCAGCAGCTAAAGGTAAAGCTGCCACTCCTTTCAGGAGTAAATTCAATTATCGTATCTCCTTCGGAAAGATCCTTTTTGATACCAAAAGCCGGAACTATAATGCTGTTGTTACAGCCGTTGATTTCACCCTTACCCGCTTGAATGATCCATTTTACCGGTATCCCCTTCTGCACAACAATCGGCTCATAGCTTCCGGGTGTAATGCCGCTTTTTACAATCTGAACCCCGTCCTCCAGCCTGGCAATATTCACATTTTTTTCCTTACCGTTGGAGCCTGATAATACAGGTAGGGTAAGGCCGGAAAGGGTTGCTCCGCTCCTGAACATAAACACACCAAGTATAAGCACGAGTATAGCGGCTGCCTTCATCATTTTGGCTGTAAACCTCCTGTTAAGCATTGAGCTTAATGTTCCAAATGCAAACATCAGTGGAAATGTCCCGACACTAAACAAAAACATTGAAAATGCGCCCCTTAACGGGTCTCCGGTTGACAAAGCATAAAGCTGCATTGCCTGCAGAGGACCGCATGGCATAAGTCCGTTAAGCAAGCCAATAATAAAGGGACTGACACTTTTCTCCCTTTGCCGGTAAATGCTTTTTGCAAATATCTTGGGCATCCGGGGGATGAATTTTCTCAGCAAAGGAAACAAGCCTAGCATGTTCAGACCCATTATAATCATGAATATACCGGCCGCTATCTGCACTATACCCTTTGCGGCACCTGAAAAGCTTACCACACTCCCTAAAGCTCCCACAATCCCTCCTATGACTGTATAAGATACAACTCTTCCTGCGTTATACAGCAGGCTGGGCCTGACAGTATCGATTTTGCCCACGTTTGCCTTGCTGTGGATCTTTTCTGCAGCACACTGGGTCAGGCAAATCCCCCCACACATAGCGACACAATGCACAGAGGTCATCAGCCCGATTATAAACAGCATGCCATAAGCCATGCCCTCCCTTGCCACCGGGAAGGCATTAAAAATATCAGTTAAGCCCATTCGGCTTAATAAAACATACAGGGCAAAAATGATTATACCTAGCCCGATAATATCGGTTAAGTCCGCATCCTTTGCCTTTTTGCCTGCAAGCACCTTATCATTGCCTGCTTCTTCTTTTTTCGCCCTCATGCCGACTTTTTTACTTTCAAGACTCACATTATAATCATGGGCTTCAATCAGCTCCTTAATTTCCTCCAGCCCTATCATATCCGGCCTGTAAGCAATATTAACTGTTCCGGATGAGAAGCAGGCCTTGACATTTTCTATCCCTGCTATGCCTGTCAGAGCACGCTCGATTGTATTCTCGCAATTTACGCATGTCATATTGTCAATATATAGAGTTGCTTTCATTATGCCTGAAGACATTAGCACCCTCCCTTAATTTCGCGCCGGTATATAGTTTTAGTTTGTTGCCAGCCTTCATCCAAATCAGCAGCTTAAGCAGCTATATTACTACTAAAGCACTGTTATCTCTGTTAATGATAAGGCTTGAACCTTTTAAGCCTTAAGGCGTTGGATACAACAGAAACCGAACTGAAGGCCATTGCTGCCGCAGCAAACATAGGATTTAACAAGGGGCCGCCAAATAGATACAAAACACCTGCTGCTATAGGAATTCCCGCTGTATTATAGCCGAAGGCCCAGAACAAATTTTGCTTTATATTGCGGATAGTTCTTTTACTCAAATGAATGGCTGTCGGTACATCCATCAGATCGCTTTTCATCAGGACTATATCGGCCGACTCCATAGCCACATCCGTACCGGAACCAATAGCAATGCCAACATCAGCCTGGGCCAGAGCAGGAGCATCATTAATTCCGTCTCCCACCATACATACCTTTTTGCCTTCCTCCTGAAGCTTCTTGACCTCATTAGCCTTATCCTGCGGCAGGACCTCGGCCAATACCCGGTCTATTCCTACCTGCTTAGCTATCGCGTCTGCTGTTTTTCTGTTATCTCCGGTAATCATGGCAACCTCAATCCCCATGGACTGCAGCATTTTGATAGCCCTGATACTGCTTTCCTTTACAACATCGGCTACAGCAATAATGCCTGACAGCCTGCCATCCATGGCAACATACATGGGTGTCTTGCCCTCTGCTGCCAGCAGGTCGGATATATCCTTCATTTCCTCAATGGAAACACTTCTTTCATCCATCAGCTTTTTATTACCAATCAAGACTTTTGCTCCATCAATAAGAGCTTCAATTCCATGACCCGGAATTGCTTCAAAGCTGTCGACGCTGATAAGCCCTATGCCCAAGTCTTGCGCTTCCTTTATAATCGCTTCTCCAAGGGGATGCTCGGACCCCTTTTCACCGGAGGCTGCTATCTGAAGCAGTCGCTCCTTTGCTACTCCTTCAGCAGCAATTACATCTGTAACCTTAGGCTTACCCTCGGTAATCGTTCCAGTCTTGTCAAATATAATGGTATTTATCTTGTGGGCGGTTTCGAGAGCTTCACCGCTTTTTATTAAGATTCCGTTTTCAGCCCCCTTGCCTGTTGCCACCATTATAGCTGTCGGGGTTGCCAGGCCCAGGGCGCAGGGACAGGCAATAACCAGTATTGAGATGAAGATTGTCAGCGAAAATGCCAGGCTTTGCCCCGATATCAGCCATGCAATAAAGGCAAGTAAGGCTATCGCGCATACAATCGGAACAAAATAACCGGACACAATATCGGCCATCTGAGCAATCGGAGCCTTGGAGCCTTGCGCATCCTCCACCAGCTTGATTATCTGGGCCAGAGCCGTGTCGGCGCCAACCTTAGTTGCCTTGAACTTAATCAAACCGTTTTTATTGATGCTGGCTGCATATACCATGTCTTTTGGCTTTTTGTCCACCGGCAGGCTTTCTCCTGTCAGCATGGATTCATCGACGGAGGTATTTCCCTCTATAATCTCACCATCTACAGGAATTTTCTCACCCGGTTTTACAAGTATTATATCTCCCGGCTCAACCTCATCTATGGGAACCTCGATTTCATTTCCATCATGAATAACTATGGCTGTCTTTGGTGCCAGTCCCATCAGCTTCTTAATTGCCTCACTGGTCTTGCCCTTGGATACAGCCTCCATGGATTTTCCCAAAAGTATCAGTGTTATTATCACACCTGCCGTTTCATAATAAAGGGATTCTACAGCCATATGCTCACCCTGCATAATTCTGTAGGTATTATAGAGGCTGAATATGACAGCCGATGAGGTTCCTATGGCTACCAAAGAATCCATATTGGGGCTTCCCTTTATCAGGGACTTAAAGCCAACCGTATAAAATCTGTATCCTGCTGCTATAATCGGGATAACAAGCCCTAACTGAAGTAAAGCAAATCTAAGCGGGTACTTCATTGGCTCAAGGGCCTCCGGAATAGGAAAAGGCCACCATGACAGCATCGGAGTCATGGCAAAATACAAAAGAGGCAGGCCAAATACTGCAGATATGGCAAACTTAATCCAAAGGGTTCTTATTTCCTTTTGCTTTCTCAGCCTGTCTTCATCAACCGTGTTCTTCTCTATCTCAAGAGCCTTATAGCCTGCTCTTTCGATAGCCTGCTTTATTGCTGACAACCTGATTTTCGCAGTATCATACTCTACTGTAGCTTTTTCGGTGGCAAGATTTACGTTTGCCTTTACAACTCCATCAAGACCCAAGATGGCCTTCTCAACTCTTCTTGCGCAGGCGGCACAGGTCATTCCGCCTATGGGAATTGTTACAGTATTGCATTTTCTTTCTTCTATGACACCATAGCCGGCACGCTCTACCGCTTCCTTAATGGCAGGCAGGCCGGTTCTTTGAGGATCAAATTCCACTGTCAGCTTTTCGGTAGCCAAATTAACACTAGCAGAGGCTACTCCCTCCAACTTGCCAACAGCTCTTTGTACCCTGCCGGCGCAGGCGGCACAGGTCATTCCACTTATTTTAACTGTAGTTTTTTCCATTTATATCATCCTTCCTATTTTTAGCTGCGAAAAGCGCATGGTTTCAGGCATAAATCTTAGTACAGCTTCAAAATCACTACCGGCCTGTCAGCTTATTGCATATCAATTAGTGGTCATGCATTGACCTGATAATACACAAGCTTAAGCTGCTTGTCTGTGATAATATTACCAAATCACAATAATATTTTTCCAGTAAAGTATTTGTCAAGCGGCATAGGCTATTCCCGACAAAAAGAATCCTTTCTGAATTAATCTTCATGTCAATTATACAATCTGAATATGAAAAATTTATGGAGGTTATATGACATCCGACGCTATACATTCGCTTTGTCTATTTCAAACCAGAAGGTGCTGCCCTTTCCCTGCGCCGACTCGACACCATATCTTCCGTCATGCATCTCAATAATCTTTTTGACTATGGAAAGTCCCAGTCCGGTGCCCATGATCGATTACCTCAATCCTGACTTTATAGTCTGTCGTCTTCTGGCGTACCAATACAAGCCTGTCATTACCGCAGTGGGTAATAGCAATATAAAAAAGGGCAAGAAACTTAACTCCTTGCCCTAATTCAGATAACCTAACCTGAATTATTCATCGTAACATATACAACAGTGCCTGGCACTGCATAATTACTATATTTTCATCATCTTATTGCTTTCACTCAAAAAGTGAAACTAAACTATAGAAAAAGGGTCTCAGCT
>Ga0134090_1001068_pt1 | contig 19205 bp, 18 predicted proteins | sample 1_4taG_FD_94453 | JGI IMG/M metagenome (GOLD analysis project Ga0134090, IMG submission 94453) | Switchgrass degrading microbial communities from high solid loading bioreactors in New Hampshire, USA - 1_4_20_6_A1 metaG | ecosystem: Engineered > Bioreactor > Semi-continuous > Anaerobic >...
ACAAAAATTTTTCTGGTGGTAATAGCGGAGGGGAACCACCCGTTCCCATTCCGAACACGGAAGTTAAGCCCTCCAGCGCCGATGGTACTAAGCTTTGCTTGGGAGAGTAGGTCACTGCCAGAAAATAAAATATTCCTCGATAGCTCAATGGTAGAGCACTCGGCTGTTAACCGAGTGGTTGTAGGTTCGAGTCCTACTCGGGGAGCCAATAAGAAGCTAGCATTTAATGCTAGCTTCTTTTTTTCTTAAATTCTCTCTAAACAAACTAGCTACTTAGAATTAATCTCCGATTACCAGTAATTTAATTCAAAATTTTTTACCTATAGTTTGACTGAACAATAGCCATTATTCCCTAGTTACCGGTACTCGGTAATTTCACTTAAAAATTCGTAACTTAAAATTTAAATTAAAATTTACAACTTAAAACTCTTAACTCTTAACTTTTAACTTCTAACTTTTAACTCTTAACTCTTCTCTTAACTCCTAATGTTAGCGACTAACGACTAAAGTATTTTCTTTTTGAAATAATACAAAATATGGTATTGAATTTTTTAAAAAGGGGAAGTATTATATAGATGAAGGTCAGGAAAAATCAAAAGGTTAAAAAAGGTCAGTTGAGGTGATAATGTGGGTACCATTGCAGACGAAATTGAAAGATATATTAAAAGAATTTTGGATGCGAGTCAAAATGGAGTGGTTGAATTACAACGAAATGAATTAGCTCTAAAGTTTTCCTGTGTACCCTCCCAGATCAATTATGTACTTAGTACTCGTTTTACTGTTGAGCAAGGATATATTGTAGAAAGCCGTCGAGGTGGCGGCGGATATGTTCGGATCGTAAAAGCCTATGTTAATGATGATAGTGAGCTGAGCAGTCTAATTAAGCAGTTACAAGGGAAAATGCTCAATCAGTATGCAGGAGAAGGTCTGGTGCAAAAACTGGTGGAAAATGAGTTTTTGACCGAACGTGAAGGATTACTTATTAAGACCATAATTAATGATGAAGTGTTAAATGGCCAGGCCAAGGATTCTAATTTACTACGGGCCGATATTTTATCTGCTGTTTTGCTTACTCTGTTAAAAGAAGAATTTGATAACTAGTTGGGGGTATTCTTATGTTATGTGAAGAATGCGGAATTAGGCCTGCTAATGTACACATTACCAAGATAGTTAATAACAAAAAAACGGAACTCAATCTTTGTGAAAAATGCGCAAGTCAATATCAACAAACTTTTGGTAGTTATTTTGAGCCAAATTTTTCACTGAACAAGTTCTTAGCTAACTTACTAAATTATGATAAAAGCTTTGAACAAAGTGCTCATTCACTTCAGACTTTAAAAAAATGTCCTCAATGCGGGCAACTTTATTCCCAATTTGTTCAATCTGGCAAGTTAGGTTGTGAAAAATGTTATGAGACCTTTGGAGAATATTTGGAACCACTTCTAAAACGCATTCACGGCAGTCAAATTCATAAAGGAAAATATCCTAAGCGGACTGGTGGTCTGATTAAACTGAAACGAGAACTAGAAAGGTTAAAGATCCAATTAAATGAATTAGTAGCCAAAGAAGAATTTGAAAAAGCTGCGAAGGTCCGTGACCAGATCAGAATGCTCGAAAAAAACCTGGAGGACCAAGGAGTGAATGAAGCATGAGTGCTGATCTTTTAAAACCTAGCAAATGGATGGTTGGAGAAGGACCTCTTAATGATGTGGTTATTTCAAGCCGGATCAGACTGGCAAGAAACTTAAAAGCTTTGCCCTTTCCCCAGCTTTTAAATACTGATCAAGCCCAACTGCTGCTGCAGAAAGTTAGGAAAGGAATTTTTGCCAATGAGGACCAACTGGGTAACGTAGAGTTTATCAGTTTAAGAGAATTAGAGGCTTTAGATCGGCAAGTACTGGTTGAAAAACATTTAATTAGCCCCCAACTTGCTGAAACTCCTGCAGCCAGAGCTGTTGCCTTAGCAGCAGAAGAAACGATCAGTATCATGGTTAACGAAGAAGATCATTTGCGGATCCAATGTATTTTGCCTGCTTTTCAAATCGACGAAGCTTTTGTTGCTGCTGACCGAGTTGACGATCTTCTGGAGAATGAACTTGATTACGCTTTTTTAGAGAAATATGGATATTTGACCAGCTGCCCTACCAATGTGGGAACAGGACTTAGAGCTTCTGTGATGCTTCATCTGCCGGCTTTGGTCATGACCAATCAAGCAGGGAAAATCTTATCTGCTTTAACTAAAGTAGGCTTAACCGCCCGGGGCCTTTATGGGGAAGGAAGCGAAGCCGTAGGTGACATGTTCCAAATTTCCAATCAAATTACTTTAGGTCAAAGTGAAGAAGAAATTCTCTCAAATTTAAAAGCCGTTTGTACCCAAATTATTGATCAGGAACATAAAACGAGAGAGGATTTGCGTAGAAATTGGGGCGTTCAGCTTGAAGACCGTGTAGGTCGAGCCCTTGGAGTTTTACTCCATTGTAAGATGATCAGTTCTGAAGAAGCAGTGAAGCTTTTATCCGAAGTTAGGTTAGGGGTTGGTCTGGGCTATATTACCGATATTAGTATACCAACTTTAAACCAGCTTCTTGTTTACATCCAACCGGCAATTTTGCAGAAGATTTACAACGCTAATTTAATACCGCAAGATCGGGATATAAAACGGGCTCAATTAATCCAGAGCCAATTGAAAAAGTAGTAAAGGAGGAATAAACATGTGGGAACGTTATACGGAAAGAGCACAGAAAGTGCTTAGCTTAGCCCAAGAGCAAGCCATAGAATTAGGCCACCCGGCCGTGGGAACTGAACATTTATTATTAGGCTTAGTTAGTGAGGGAGAAGGTATTGCCGCTAAAGCCCTTAGTAACTTAGGTGTTGATAGAGATAAGGTTCGGGAGGCGATTCTTAAACTGATTGGGGAAGGCGATTCCAGAAGTCAGGAAATTGGTTTTACCCCCAGAGCTAAAATGGTCTTAGAGCTATCTTGGGACGAAGCTCGTCAAATGGGCGTTAACTATGTGGGAACCGAACATATTCTCTTAGGACTGATCAGAGAAGGAGAAGGAGTAGCCGCTTATATTTTAGCAAGTTTTGGTTTGACAGCAGAAAAAATAAGAGTTGAAATACTTAAATTATTGAGCGGTAGCATGGGCAACCCCATTGGTATGTTCGTCTTTGGCATAGGTCCCCAAGGAATTTCTTTTCAGCAGATGCCCAATAAGAATGTTGCCAAGACCAGTAAATCGGGGACTCCTACTTTAGATCAGTTTGGTAGGGATTTAACCGTTTTGGCTAGAGAAGGAAAATTAGACCCGGTTATCGGTCGAGAAAAAGAAATTGAAAGAGTAATTCAGGTTTTAAGTCGGAGAACTAAAAACAACCCGGTTCTGATCGGTGAACCGGGAGTCGGAAAAACAGCTATTGCTGAGGGTCTCGCTCAAAGAATTGAAGAGAAAAAGGTTCCTGAAACCCTTGCTGAAAAGCGTGTTGTTACTTTAGATCTGTCTGGACTTTTGGCTGGTTCCAAATATCGTGGTGAATTTGAAGAACGTTTAAAAAAGGTCTTAGAAGAAATTGTACAAAGTGGCGATGTGATTCTCTTTATCGATGAACTCCATACTTTAATCGGAGCAGGTGCGGCTGAAGGAGCTATTGACGCAGCCAATATTCTGAAGCCGGCTTTGGCCCGGGGAGAGTTACAATGCATTGGAGCTACAACTATAGACGAATACAGGAAATATATTGAAAAGGATGCGGCTTTAGAAAGACGTTTTCAGCCGATTATGGTCGGTGAGCCTACAAAAGAAGAGGCAATCCAGATCTTATACGGCTTGAGAGATAAATATGAAGCTCATCACCGGGTCAAGATTACCGACAAAGCAATCGAAGCAGCTGTTAATTTATCGGATCGCTACATTACAGATCGCTTCTTGCCAGATAAGGCCATTGACTTAATTGATGAGGCGGCTTCAAGGGTGCGCTTAAATATTTTTACTGCTCCCCCTGATTTAAAAGAGGTGGAGACAAAGATAGAAGAGGTTAAAAAAGAAAAGGAAGCTGCTATACATGCTCAGGAATATGAAAAAGCGGCTAAACTAAGGGACGAAGAGCAGGAATTAAAAGCAAAGCTTGAAAACTTGCAAAAGGAATGGGAAACAAAGAAAGGTATAGCTAAGTCCGAAGTAACTGAAGATGACATTGCCGCAATTGTGGCCTCCTGGACCAATATTCCTGTAGCTAAATTAGCCCAGGAAGAAAGTGAAAGGCTACTTAAATTGGAGGAAACATTACATGAAAGGGTTATCGGTCAAGAGGAAGCTGTTTCTGCCGTTAGTAGGGCCATTCGCCGGGCGCGTTCCGGCTTGAAAGATCCCAAGCGGCCTGTCGGTTCCTTTATCTTCCTCGGCCCAACTGGTGTTGGTAAAACCGAATTAGCCAGAGCTTTGGCAGAAAACCTGTTCGGTGACGAAAATGCTTTAATTCGACTTGATATGTCAGAGTACATGGAGAAACATACTGTTTCAAGACTTATCGGTTCACCTCCAGGCTATGTAGGGTATGAAGAAGCGGGACAACTGACGGAAGCCATCAGGAGAAAACCTTATTCAGTTGTTCTGTTTGATGAGATAGAAAAAGCCCACCCTGAAGTATTTAACATTCTGCTTCAGGTACTTGACGATGGTCGCTTAACCGACGGAAAAGGGAGAACAGTAGACTTCCGTAACGCAGTAATCATAATGACCTCCAATGTTGGGGCAAGTACAATTAAAAAGGATCGCTCTTTAGGTTTTAAGACGAATGAAGACGCTCAGGAATCTTATGAGCGTATGAAAAGCAGGGGAATGGAAGAGCTGCGTAAGACTTTCCGTCCGGAGTTTTTAAACAGAGTTGACGAGTTAATTGTCTTCCATCCGCTGGACAGAGAACATTTGAAGCAAATAATCGGCTTAATGTTAAAAGAACTAGAGAAAAGGATAGCAGATCAACAACTGAAAATCGAGGTTACTGAGGAAGCAAAAGAATTGTTGTTAAACGAAGGATTTAACGAGGAATACGGAGCCAGACCTTTGCGGAGAGCGATTCAAAAGTTAGTTGAAGATCAGCTTTCTGATGGTTTAATCGAGGGTAAATTTAAAGCAGGAGATACGGTTTTAGTCGATGCCGTAGAAGGTAAAATAAGCCTGATGAAGAAATAAAGAAAAGAGGCGTTCAAGAAAAGCTTAATACTTGAACGCCTCTTTTAATCCGGATTGAAATTCTTTGTAATTACTGCTTGAGTTGTAATTTTAAGAGACAGTGGGAGAGTGTATTTGTGACCAAAGCTAAGACTAAATTTGTCTGCCAAATATGTGGAACGGAAACTCCAAAATGGATGGGGAAGTGTCCAGGCTGTGGAGAATGGAACAGTTTAGTGGAAGAAGTAATAAAATCAACTACTTTAAGGATTCCTGTTAAAAATGAAGGGAAACCTGTTCCTTTGGCTGAAGTTGCAAGTGAGAAGACTTGCAGAGTATTAACCAACTTACCTGAGTTAGATCGGGTTTTAGGTGGTGGTTTGGTACCCGGTTCTGTTATTTTACTTGGAGGAGATCCGGGGATAGGAAAATCCACTTTGCTTTTACAGACAGCTGCAAAATTAACTCAGCAAAGTCTTAGGCTCCTGTACGTTTCCGGAGAAGAGTCAGCTGAACAGATAAAGTTGCGGGCGGAAAGGTTAAAAATAAAAAGCGATAAGCTTTATCTGCTTTCAGAAACAGATTTGGAAGTTATAGAGTCGTGGATCACTGAGGCAGATCCTGATTTGGTGGTAGTTGACTCTATTCAAACCATTTTTAATCCTCAATTAACTTCTGCACCGGGTAGTGTAGCACAAGTACGGGAATGCAGCTCCAGCCTTCTTCAAATAGCCAAACAACAAAGAAAAACCATACTTTTGGTAGGTCATGTGACCAAAGACGGCAGTTTAGCAGGTCCTCGGGTTTTGGAGCACATGGTTGATACGGTTCTTTATCTTGAAGGTGAAAGGCACCATGCTTTTCGTATCCTGCGCGGGGTAAAAAATAGATTTGGTTCCACTAATGAAATCGGTGTTTTTGAAATGCGGGAAGAAGGCTTAGTTGAGGTACAAAATCCTTCGGAAATCTTTTTGGCAGAAAGACCTCTGGGAGTACCAGGTTCTGTAGTCGTTCCCTGTATCGAAGGGACAAGACCTCTATTACTGGAAATTCAATCTTTAGTAAGCCCTTCAAGCTTCGGAAACCCGCGCAGACTTGCTACCGGTCTAGACCTGAATCGAATTCTGATGATAACTGCCGTTATGGAGAAAAAGCTTGGCTTTGTTTTAAGCAATCAGGATGTCTATCTGAATGTAGCCGGCGGCGTCAGGATTGATGAGCCGGCAGCTGACTTAGGGATTTGTCTTGCCATTGCTTCGAGCTTGCGTAACCAAGCAGTAGCTCCTGAGTTGTTGATAGTAGGTGAAGTCGGTCTAACCGGTGAGGTAAGGGCTGTTAGTCAAACTGAAAAAAGAATACAAGAGGGTGTAAAATTCGGTTTCAAGAAGTGTATCATTCCTGAAAATAATAGGCGCTATTTGAATTTGAAATGGCCTTTAGAAGTCTACGGTGTCCGCAATGTGGAAGATGCCCTGGAAATTGTATTTACAAAATAAAGTCATAATTATTGTTTTTTCTTCCTCTCATATTGACATGCTTTTTATGTATGTGTTATAATTTAATACTTTTGACAATTGAGTATTTTTTTTGCTATACTTATAATAGTCAAGATGGGAGGTGACCTTATGTTCTCGGTTGGAGATAAGGTAGTATACCCGATGCATGGTGCAGGCGTCATTGAAGCCATTGAAGAAAAGGAAGTGTTGGGTAAAAAGCGAAAATATTACATCATGAAGCTACCGCTTGGTGAAATGAGGGTAATGGTTCCTTTAGAAAGTGCCAAGGATTCGCGCCTGCGTCAGATTATTGACGACGAAGGTTATAAAAAGGTGGTGGAAATTTTAAAGGATCATAGCAGTACTATGGATTCTAACTGGAACCACCGTTATCGTACCAACATGGAGAAGATTAAAAGCGGAAATATCTATGAAGTGGCTGAGGTTGTTCGTAACTTAAGCCTTTGGCATAAGAAAAAAGGCCTGTCAAACGGTGAAAAGAAGATGCTGGATAATGCGAGACAAATTTTAATCAGTGAATTGGTCCTGGTGAAAGGCACTAAGCAAGATAAGGTGGAAAAAATGCTGGAGGAACTGCTGGCTTAAAATAAGGGAACGTTAGAGTTCCTTTTTTGTTATTCTTAAGGCGGTTGGCTTAAACTTAACTTTCTTAAACTATTTGTAACTACTTGAAGGAATTTCCAAGACTATTGTATAATGGGATTCATAGACAGAAAAACTAAAGGAAGGAGGTGGTCAGATGATTGTTAGTTTAATTAGAATTTTTATTATGCTGGTTATGACAGCAGGTGGTGTCTCCTTAGGAACTATTTTTACGGGTTTATGGTTAGATGGCCCTATGGAAGTTAAGTGGGCTTTAATTGGCTTATTAGGTATTATTTTAGGTCTTATTGGTTATGCCATAGCCCCTTACCTGATCAATATGGTTATTGCTTCGACTAAGTGGATTGAACAGAAATTGCAAAAAACTCCTATCCAAGACATCATCAGCGGTGTAATTGGTTTGATTTTCGGACTTATAATTGCTAATTTATTAGGTGTATCCATTTACAGACTTCCCTTGGTTGGCCCTTACTTAAGCATTTTGGCAAGCTTAATCTGTGCGTATTTAGGCTGGAGTGTAGGAACGAAAAAACGGGAAGATTTGGTGTCTTTTTTCAATAATTTAAAGTTTAGCACTAAAGAAAAGGGTCTTCCCAAACATGACATAGAAAAACAACATTATAAAATCCTTGATACAAGCGTGATAATTGATGGAAGAATAGCCGACATCTGTAAGAGCGGGTTTATTGAAGGTACTCTGTTGATTCCGAGTTTTGTATTGGAAGAATTACGCCATATTGCTGATTCTTCCGATGCATTAAAACGTAATCGAGGTAGGCGTGGACTTGACATATTAAACAAGATCCGTAAAGAACTGGATATTATGGTGAAGATCTACGAAAAAGACTATGAAGATATCACTGAAGTCGACAGCAAATTGGTCAAGCTATCACAGGAGCTTAATGCCCAAGTGATTACCAACGATTATAATCTCAATAAGGTAGCCGAATTACAGGGAATAAAAGTTCTAAACATCAACGAGTTAGCCAATGCTCTAAAGCCTATTGTTTTACCGGGCGAAGAAATGAATGTCCAAGTTATTAAAGACGGCAAGGAAATGGGGCAGGGAATCGGTTATTTAGATGACGGAACTATGATTGTCGTTGAAAACGGGCGTAAATATATTGGACAAACTATTTCTGTATTGGTAACCAGTGTTCTGCAAACAGCAGCAGGACGAATGATTTTTGCCAAACCTAAAGGAACAGATAAAAGATTTAATGATGAAAATCAAGCACTGGAGGTAATGTAAGTGGCTAATACTGCTGCGATTATTGTTGCTGCAGGTGAAGGCCAAAGAATGGGCGCTGAAATTGCCAAACAGTACCTTCCGCTTTTTTCTGAACCGATTATTGTCCATACCTTGAAAATTTTTGAAAACTGTGGACAAATTGACGAAATTGTGCTGGTTGTTAAAAAAGATGAGGTAGAGAAAAACCGCCGGGAAATTGTAGAAAAATATGATTTTAAAAAGATCAAAAGTGTCGTAGGCGGTGGCCATGAACGGCAGAACTCAGTTTTTAACGGCTTAAAGGCACTTCTACCGGGGGGTCAGTTGGTGGTCGTACACGATGGAGTGCGACCACTTTTAAATGAGTCTGACCTTATTAAGGTATTGGAAGCAGGGCGGGAGTATGGCGCAGCGACTTTGGCTACACCTGTCAAAGAAACTATCAAAGAAGTTAACCGGGAAGGCTTTGTGGAAAAAACATTAAACAGAGATAAATTGTGGTCCATCCAAACGCCCCAGGTTTTTCACTGGGATATTCTATGGCCTGCCATGCAGAAAGCAATGGTGTGTGGTTTCAGTGCCAATGACGAAGCCGGAATCGTAGAATGGAACGGTAACCAGGTCAAAGTAATACCAGGCAGCTATGACAACATCAAAATAACCACCCCTGACGATTTAGAGAGGGTCCGTTTAATTATGGAGAGGAAAAATAGATGAAATTTGGAATTGGTTATGACGTGCATGGGTTGACCCCAAAGCGAGATCTAATCCTAGGAGGAGTTAAAATTCCTTATCACTTGGGACTTGACGGTCATTCGGATGCTGATGTGTTAACCCATGCCATAATAGACGCTATGCTAGGGGCAGCTGCTTTAGGCGATATAGGCCGTCACTTTTCTGACCAAAATCAGGACTTTAAAAATATTTCAAGTCTGATATTATTAGATAGGACAGCAAAAATGGTCAACGAAGCCGGTTTTAAGGTAAACAATATTGATGCTGTAATTATTGCCGAAAAACCTTGCTTAGCTGAATATATTGGGGCCATGGAGGAGAACATCAGCCGTGTTCTAGCATTGGACAAACAGTGCATTAATATTAAAGCTACCACTACTGAAGGCTTAGGCTTTACCGGGCGCGGAGAAGGCATTGCCGCCCAAGCCGTTTGCTCGCTAATTGAGCTCTAATAAGTCACTAGTCGTCAGTCCCTAATCACCAGTAATTAGATCCAAAATATTGCTAATTACTGGTGCTCGTGATTCAAAACTCTTAACTTTTAACTCTAAACTTTAAACTAATGATTTTACTTGCATCAATAAATTGGAGGTTTTTTTGTTGGAAAAGATTCGTGTAAGATTTGCACCTAGTCCTACCGGACCGTTACATATTGGAGGAGCTCGTTCGGCTCTGTTTAATTATTTGTTGGCCAAAAAAACAGGCGGAGATTTTATCCTGAGAATAGAAGATACGGATTTGGAAAGATCTAGCCCAGAATCCGAGGAAAATATTAAACAATCCTTACACTGGCTAGGCATCGAGTGGAATGAGGGAATCGACGTAGGCGGTCCTTATGGTCCTTATCGTCAAACTGAACGGTTAGACATCTATAGGAAGTATGTTGACCAGCTGTTACAACAAGGGTTAGCCTACCGTTGTTATTGTACCGAAGAAGAAATAGCTGCAGAGCGGGAAATGCTTATGCAAAAAGGGGAATTACCAAGATATTTAGGAAAATGCAGAAACTTAACCCCTGAGCAGGAAGCGGAATATATAAAACAAGGTAGAAAACCGGTTATTCGCTTCCGGGTACCAGAGGATGAGTTGATTGTCATAGATGACTTGGTAAGGGGAAGGGTTACTTTTGAGTCTAATGGTATTGGAGATTTCGTAATAGTTAAATCTGATGGGATTCCAACCTATAATTTTGCTGTGGTTATCGATGACTCATCAATGCACATCACCCATGTCATCAGGGGTGAAGAACATTTATCCAATACTCCCAGGCAGATGCTCATTTATAAGGCTTTAGGTCTAACACCACCGAAGTTTGCACACATTTCTCTAATCCTTGGTAAAGACCGGACTAAAATGAGTAAGCGCCATGGTGCTACATCCGTTGTAAATTATCAAGAGGCCGGGTTTTTACCTGAAGCCTTGGTTAATTACTTGGCTCTCTTAGGCTGGTCACCTGAAAAAGAAGAAGAAATATTTTCCATGGAGCAACTTATTCAAGAGTTTTCTTTAGACCGAGTTGCTAAGAATCCGGCTGTTTTCGATATGGATAAGCTAACCTGGCTTAATGGATATTATATTAGGGAAAGCCCGGTGGAAAAGATTACAGATTTGGCTATTCCTTACTTGCAAAAAGCAAAGTTAATCGGTCAAGCCGTATCGGAGGAAGAGTATCAATGGCTCATCAATGTGGTTGGTGCAATTAAGCATAAAGTAGTGTCAATTAGTGAAATACCGGCATATGTTAAAGTATTCTTCCCCATGGAAATAAAGGTGGAAGATGAAGAGGCCAAAACCATTTTAGCCGGTGAGCAGGTACCTATAGTTGCTAAGACTTTACTTTCCAAGTTAGAGCAATGTGAAGAGCTTAATCCTGCTAATGTGAAGAAGATCTTAAAAGAGATTACTAAGGAATTAAAGTTAGGCGGTAAACAAGTTTATATGCCTTTAAGGATTGCTTTAACCGGCGAAATGCATGGGCCTGAGCTTCATGATCTAATCACTTATATAGGATTAAAAGAAGTTCGCAGCAGACTAGCCCAAACTTTACCGGATGTTATTAAATAGTTTATTTGACATTAGGCTTAAGCCATTTTATAATGGCCATAAAAAAACAAGCAAAATGATGAGAGGGAGAAGTAAGTAAAGCTAGAGTCTCCAGAGAGAACTGCCAGGGGCTGGAAGCAGTTTAGACGAGGCTTTACTGAAATGCACCCTTGAGTGAATAGCTGAAGTTAGTAGGTTATTCCGGCATGCACCGTTAATGCAGTTATACTTTGAGTGGGGCTTATGGCCCAAACAGAGTGGGACCGCGAAAACCTTTCGTCTCTGTAAGATGACGTTAGGTTTTTTTTAATATAAGCCATAAATTCTATTGATTAATAGGATTATGTCTTTTCCTAAAGTAAATAATTGTAATGGAGGGCGTAGATGTTTAACGGAATCAAAAAAGACATTCAGGCTGTTTTTGAGCGGGATCCGGCTGCCCGAAATCTGCTTGAAGTTATTTTGACTTATCCGGGAGTTCATGCCATCATTCTTCACCGGTTGGCTCACTTCCTATACAAAAAAAAGTTGTTCTTATTGGCCCGGATAATTTCTCAGATTAATAGATTTTTCACCGGCATCGAAATTCATCCGGGTGCTGTTATTGGCCATGGATTTTTTATCGATCATGGGATGGGAGTCGTCATCGGTGAAACTACGGAGATCGGTGATAATGTGACTATTTACCAGGGAGTTACTCTGGGTGGAACCGGTAAGGAAAAAGGGAAAAGGCATCCTACTATAGGTAATAATGTGGTGATCAGTGCCGGAGCCAAAGTCTTAGGTTCTATTAAAATCGGTAACAATGTGAAGATCGGTGCCGGTTCAGTGGTCTTAAAAGATGTTCCTGATAACTGTACAGTAGTAGGCATTCCAGGTAGAGTTGTAGTCCGCAATGGAAAAAGTATAGCTGATAAAAGCTTTAGCGAAATAGCTTTACAACATAATCAATTACCGGACCCTGTTAGCGAAATGTTCTTAGCCGTTGAACGTAAAATTCAAAGATTAGATAGCAGGGTAGAAGATTTGGAGGGCAAAATTAAACATGAGCATTAAAGTTTATAACACTTTAACCAGAAGCAAGGAAGACTTTATTCCTCTTGTCCCGGGGAAGGTTACCATGTATGTTTGTGGTCCTACCACCTATAACTATATTCACCTGGGCAATGCTCGACCTATAGTTGTCTTTGACACCATCCGCAAGTATTTTGAATATAAGGGCTATCAGGTAACTTATGTCCAAAACTTTACTGATGTAGACGATAAGATTATTAACAGAGCTAACGAAGAGGGAGTTGACCCACTAAAGTTATCTCAAAGATATATCAAAGAGTATGAGAAGGATGCAGCTGCCTTGCATGTGCGTCCTGCTGATGTTCATCCTAAAGTAAGTGAGCATATTCCTGAAATAATTTCCCTGGTTAAGACGTTGGTAGATCAAGGTCATGCCTACGAAATAGATGGCGATGTCTACTTTGACGTTGATAGTTTCAGTGAATACGGTAAATTATCCGGCCGCTCCCTGGAGGATTTACGGTCAGGGGCCAGGGTTGAGGTGGATCAACGTAAGAAAAATCCTTTGGATTTTGCCCTGTGGAAAAGTGCTAAACCCGGTGAACCCGCCTGGGACAGTCCCTGGGGCAAAGGACGTCCTGGCTGGCATATCGAATGTTCGGCCATGTCCCAGAAATATTTAGGGGATACTTTCGATATTCACGGCGGAGGTTATGATTTAGTCTTCCCTCATCACGAAAATGAATTGGCTCAAGCTGAAGCCGCAACTCAGCGTCCTTTTGTGCGTTACTGGCTTCATAATGGTTTTATTACGGTCAATGAAGAAAAGATGTCCAAATCCCTAGGCAACTTTTTCCTGGTGCGGGAAATTTTAAGTAAGTATCCTGGGGAAGTAGTGCGCTTTTTCTTACTCTCAACCCATTATCGTAGCCCCCTGGATTTTGATTTAAATAAATTGGCTGAACATCAGAAGGCCTTAGAGCGGATTAAAAATACCTTGCGTAATCTGGATCAGGTAAAAAAACAAGGTCCAGGAAAGGATGCCTCTCAAGAAGCAGAGGTTAAAGAGTTCCTGCACAGATTGGCTGAGTTCCGGAACCAGCTAGAAGCAGCGATGGACGATGACTTTAATACGGCTTTAGCCATTGGAATCTTATTTGATTTATGCCGTGAAATTAACGCTGCAGTTACTGCTTTAGGAAGTTCCAAACATTTTGAAGAAGCCATTACCCAAGCTTGGGATCTTTTAACGGTCTTCGCTCAGGATATTCTGGGAATTGTACAGGTTGATGATGTTTTAGGGACTTCCGCTGCGGACAGTGATTTTGTAAATGCTTTAATGGAACTTATTCTAAGCGTGCGTCAGGATGCTCGCGCTAAAAAAGACTGGGCTACAGCCGATCTGATCCGAAGCCGCCTACAGGAACTGGGCGTAACAATTGAGGATACCCCTCAAGGTCCTAGGTGGAGGCGCTAGCATGGAAAATATGCATTTTCCAACCTATCTGCCTCCTATCGAAAATCCTGAACTAATTTCTCCCTTGGCTCTAGCTTATATAGGTGATGCGGTTTTAGAGCTGTATGTTAGAACTTATCTAGTTTGGGCAGGCAAACAAAATGTGAATGCCTTGCATAAAAAAGCAATACAATTCGTTAATGCAACAACCCAAGCCAAACTGTTAAAAGTCCTGGAAAACAGCCTGACTGCAGAGGAAATAAGCATAGTTAAGCGGGGGAGAAATGCCAAGTCGGGGCATACCCCTAAAAATGCTGACATGCTGGATTATCGTTTTAGTACGGGGCTTGAGTGTTTAATAGGTTATTTATATTTAAAAGAAGATTATCAGCGCTTAGACGATATTTTTAAGTCTTTATTAATGATGGTGGAAGAAGGGGAAAAAGGCGATGCGGGTAACTTTGATTAGCCATACTCCGGAGCCGGAAAAAACAGTGGCAGCAGCTGCCAGGCTTTGTTACTCCTCCTCTGGAATCGATGCTTTGCTTGACAAATTAGATGAGCAAAAGGCGGCAGATTTAATCAAGAAACTGCTCAGTATGGGACATGAGTCCCCTTTTGAACATGTGACTTTTACTTTCGGTATTGAGGGAGTAAGCAGGAACCTTACTCACCAGCTGGTAAGGCATAGGATTGCTTCCTATTCACAAAAATCCCAGCGTTATGTAAGTGAAAGCAATTTTGCTTATATAATTCCTCCTTCGATAGCTAAAAATAAAGACGCATTGAGGCTTTACCAGCAGAAAATGCAGGAATTGCAAGAAGCTTATAATGAACTGGCAAAAATGGTTCCTAAAGAAGATGCCCGTTATGTATTGCCTGGTGCCTGTGAAACAAAAATAATCGCAACCTTTAATGCCAGAAGCTTGTTTAACTTCTTCGCCCATCGCTGTTGCAACAGAGCCCAATGGGAGATTCGTTCCTTGGCCAATGAAATGCTGAGGCTGGTTAGAAGCGTTGCTCCGAACTTATTTAGCAAGGCTGGGCCAACCTGCGTTACAGAAGGTATCTGTTATGAAGGTGAGATGTCTTGCGGCAGGGTCAATAATATAAAAACAAGGTGAAGTCTGATACCGCTTGCCAGTATTTAGGAAGGTGAAGGCTTAGTGGATGAAAATCTAGAAGTTATAGCAGGGAAAAATCCTGTTTTGGAAGCTTTACGCGCAGGCAGAACCATTAACAAAATACTACTTGCTAAAGGAAATGACGATAAGGCAAATCAGGAAATCATTAATTTGACTACAGCCAAAGGTATACCAATCCAGTGGGTTTCCCGTCAGTTGATTGAGCAGAAGGCTGAAACCAAGGCTCACCAGGGCGTACTTGCTTTTGTTAGCCCTATAACTTATGTGGAAATTGAAGACATTCTTAGTTTAGCCCAAGCTAGAGGACAGGACCCTTTTATTTTAATCCTCGATCATTTAGAAGACCCTCATAATCTGGGAGCTATTCTCCGGACAGCTGAGGCTGCCGGAGTTCATGGAGTCGTTATTCCTAAACGCAGGGGGGTAAGCGTTAATACGACGGTCAGTAAAACCTCTGCCGGTGCGGTGGAATATGTACCTATAGCCAGGGTTACTAATCTGGTACAAACCATGGAAAAATTAAAGCAAGCAGGTTGTTGGATTGTGGGAACCGATCAGGATGCCCGAGAAGAGTATTATAAAGCAGACCTTACAGGGCCGTTGGCTATTGTGGTTGGTAGTGAGGGCAAGGGAATTAGCCGCCTGGTTAAGGAAAAGTGCGATTTTACCGTAAAAATACCTATGGCAGGTAAAATTAATTCACTTAATGCTTCTGTCGCAGCTTCTATTATTATGTTTGAAGTTTATCGGCAAAGAGGACAGGCTTAAGTTGAGTTAGGTGGGTAATGTATTGGATGAAGTTTTACTTGTTGATGGCTATAATATAATCAATAACTGGGATGAATTGAATAAATTAAAAGAGGAGAGTCTGTCCCATGCCCGAGAGCGTTTAATAGATATTATGGCTAGCTTTGGGGCTCTTAAAGGTGTGCAGGTTATAGTTGTTTTCGACGGGCATCTTGTTAAAGGTGGGGTACGCCATTCGGAAATTATCTCCGGAGTAGAAGTTATTTTTTCAGGAGAAGGAGAAACAGCTGATTCGGTGATTGAAAAATTGATGCACCAGTTGCCCCCTAATATTAGACGGGTATATGTAGCCACATCAGATTGGGATGAACAAAAAATAGTCCTGGGCAAGGGAGCTATCAGACTTTCTGCCCGAGAACTGTTGATTGAGGTACAAAAACTTCACAAAGAAGCGGAAAAACAATATATTAATCAGCAAAAGGGCAAGCGATCCCTCGACAGTTATCTCAATCTAAACGTCCTGGAAATTCTGGAAAAGTGGAGACGCCAGTAAGCCTTGTTTGGGCTAATCTTTTATCCTGGGCAAAAAGGTATCGCATTTTGTCAGCATACCATCTTTTAAAATGAGAAATAAATTTATCTATATGTAAGAAGATAAAAAGCACGTTGCTCAATTCGAGCAACGTGCTTTGCGTTCATTACGAAGCAGAGGTTTTTTGGACTGGCTTTAAAACACTTAATCTAGATTCTGCAGCCTTGCTTTTTTCAAGTTTAATAAAAGCCAGATAGTAAGTTAAGGGGATAAAAACGGCACCGCCGACTATGTTGCCAAGGGTTACAGGTAACAGGTTGTTTAAAGCCATTTGCCGCCAGGTAAAAGGAAAACCTAACAGATGAGAGACAGAGAAGTAATACATATTGGCAACCGAGTGTTCAAATCCTGATAAGACAAAGACCATTACAGGGAAAAAGCAGGACAGCATTTTGGAAGTAGCGTCCTTAGCCCCTGTTGCCAGCCAGATAGCCAGCACAACCAGTATATTACAGCATATTCCGCGGAAAAATGCTTCACCAAAAGTTAAAGACATTTTGGACTGGACAGTGGAAAGAGTTAAATCAAGTGCATTGCCGGCTAAAATTCCCGTCTTGGCAATCATAAAGCCAAGCAGGTAAGATCCAATAAAGTTTCCTATGTATATTATGAGCCAACTTTTTAACAGGTCGGCTAAGCTGATCTTCCGATCATAAACTGCTAAGGTCATTAAATTATTTCCTGTAAATAACTCCGCCCCGGTCAAGTTTGTCAACATCAGCCCAACCGGGAAGACACAGGCTCCCAGCAATTTTGCAAAGCCGACATCAACCCCGACCAAACTTTGCATTACAATAATACTGGCATGAGCGCCAAAGGCTATGAAACTTCCGGCCAAGATGCTCAATAATAAAAGCTTGCAAGTATTTGATTTGACCTTGGTCGTGGCTTTAGAAATAGTGGCTTGAATAATTTCAGGAGATGTAAGAAATAACTTATCCATTATAAGACCTCCAATCAGATTGAGAATGTGAAATTGTTCACATATGAGTCCGACCTTACAACAAAGAATTTTAGTAAGTCCGTCATCTAGCAACTGCTTTATTTTAAGTCTGCTAGATAATAACTTTAATACTTACCTGAATTTTTGTGTATACAATATCCTTTATACTCATATTACTACAAAAGGTGATAAGTGTAAATATTAATATACGAATTTAGTTGACTGCGCTAATGAAAAAAGGAAGCAGGGGAAAAACTTACAGATAAGTAATTCTTCAAATATTTGGAAAGTACGGTTGCAGTATAATTTGTCTAGGTAAGGCTTCTAAAATGCCGTAAGAGACATATATATTATACGGGTTGGGACAAGAAAAAATATAATTGAAGAAAGTCCCGGCATCCAAACTCGCCGGCAATGGAGGCCGGAACTATTACTTGAAGCAATTTCCCTTTTCATGTATAATACTTTTGTGACAGGACAACCTAGGAAACTAAGCCTCCAAGAAATATAGCTTAATTTTTGCTTGTTTTGCTGAAACGCATAATGGATTTACCTGTTATCTTTTTAATTCCGACAAGTTTAAAGGTGGAGGCGATTAAATGAGCCTAAATCCCCAAAGAGATGTAAGCGAAATTTATGAAACGATGGTTGATGAAGAAATTGTTGGAGCAGCTCAAGAAGGAGATGATGCGGCTCAGGAATATCTCATCAATAAATATAAAAACTTTGTTCGCGCTAAGGCCAGATCTTACTTTTTAATTGGAGCAGACCGGGAAGATATCATTCAAGAAGGTATGATCGGCCTGTATAAAGCAATTCGGGATTTTCGCTGCGATAAGCTCTCTTCCTTTCGGGCGTTTGCCGAGCTTTGCATAACCAGACAAATCATTACCGCTATCAAGACTGCGACCAGGCAAAAACATATCCCCTTGAACTCGTATGTTTCCCTTAATAAACCTATTTACGATGAAGATTCTGATCGAACTCTTTTAGATGTAATCTCAGGAACAAAAGTTACTGATCCGGAAGAGCTGATCATTAGCAGGGAAGAGATTGATGATATAGAAGAAAAAATGGGAGAGATTTTAAGTTCTCTGGAATGGCAAGTGTTAATGGCCTATTTGGAGGGAAAATCTTACCAAGAAATTGCCGTTGATCTAAAACGTCACGTCAAATCTATAGATAATGCTTTGCAAAGAGTTAAACGCAAATTAGAAAGATATCTGGAAAGGCGTAGTGGCTAAAAACCAAGGAATATTTAGGTAAAATAAAATTTCTTGACTGACATGTTTAATGATGTTATAATACCATTTGTCAGCCGTGGAGAGATTCCCGAGTTGGTCAAAGGGGGCAGACTGTAAATCTGCTGGCGCAGCCTTCGCTGGTTCGAATCCAGCTCTCTCCACCAAGTTTAATATCGCGGGGTGGAGCAGCTGGTAGCTCGTCGGGCTCATAACCCGAAGGTCATAGGTTCAAATCCTATCCCCGCAACCACATTGCCGCTGTAGCTCAGATGGTAGAGCGCATCCTTGGTAAGGATGAGGTCACCGGTTCAATCCCGGTCAGTGGCTCCAAAAAAATAAGGCTAATAGCCTTATTTTTTTATGTCTCTTGAAAAAACGCGGCAATAACCGGATTATTGATTGTATATATTTGACATTCTATTCAAAATACTATAAAATATGTTCAGTTAAGGTAAAGACAAGCTGGGGAAGGCTAAGAGATTATCTCTGCCTGCTCTTTTGTTTTTTTCTTCGATATTATAAGGAATTTTAAATTACAGTTCCTTGCGGTTACATATATTAGCAAGGGCCATACGCTAGTCTTTGGCCATCGGTATTTGGCTGTTTTAAATTGAAATGAAAAAACAGACGCGTGACTAGGGTCAAAGGAATAACAAAAGAGAAAATAAGAGGAGGATGAATCCTAATGGCAAAGCAAAAATTTGAGAGGACAAAACCTCACGTTAACGTAGGGACCATTGGCCACGTAGACCATGGTAAGACGA
>Ga0134090_1001080_pt1 | contig 19029 bp, 19 predicted proteins | sample 1_4taG_FD_94453 | JGI IMG/M metagenome (GOLD analysis project Ga0134090, IMG submission 94453) | Switchgrass degrading microbial communities from high solid loading bioreactors in New Hampshire, USA - 1_4_20_6_A1 metaG | ecosystem: Engineered > Bioreactor > Semi-continuous > Anaerobic >...
TACCGGCCAGCGCCTAAAGACGCTGGCTTTCATTTCGTTCAATCCACTACGCCCTTGTCGCTTTTGCCGCCCCTTAAGGGACGACCGTATTACTTTCTACCCCTTAAAGGGGTCTTCATATTCCTTTACACTTAATTTGTCTACCATTATGTCATGCTTTTCTTGTTCTTGTATGTATTTCTTTATGGTTGCTTCATTTAACCCTACAGTACTTACATAGTAACTCTCTGTCCAAAAGTACCTATTTCCAAACTTATATTTTAAGTTTGCATGTTTATCAAATATCATTAGTGCACTCTTTCCTTTAAGATACCCCATAAAACTCGATACACTTATTTTTGGAGGTATGCCTAACATGTGTACATGATCTGGCATAAGATGTCCTTCTATAATTTCTACTCCTTTATAACTACATAGCTGCTTTAAGATATCTCGTATACTTTCTCTGTTCTGTGGCGCACCCGCATAGCGGGTAGTTTATTGTTTCGCATGGCTCATTTCTCTCTCGAGAAACTCGCTTCATGCTCAACAGGCTAAAGCCCATAAAAAAAGCGATTACCATTTTTAATTACTGGTTAAAAATAGTAACCGCCTTTATAAAAATAATTTTTATCTTAAAACATAATATTTTCAATTGCTGGTGCGCGAGGCGGGAGTTGAACCCGCAAAACTACGAACCTGAATCGTATACGTATGCCAATTCCGTCACTCGCGCTAACGAAAATATTATATCATAGCATCTTTAAAAGTACAAATATTTTTTTGATAAAATATTGGTTTCTATATTTTATCTCATCTCATGAACTTTAAAATGTTAGCAGGAGTAAACTTCTTATATTTTTCCAAAGTAAAAATGCCATATATATTTTATTTCACCCATATATTCCTTTATATTTTTCTTCAGTTCCTTCTCAAAATCTTTAAGTTTCACAACTTCTTGGATTTCTATAGTTTTCCCGCCATATATTATTCCCTCTATTATTGATAGTATATGCTCACATTCTTTCCTGTCTATTTGCAGAATTAGGCACAAACTCATCAATAATTGCCTGAGGGTTTCACTTTCCTTCTTCTTTATACCTGATTTGCCTAATAACCATAATATATGCTTTATATATAAATAGGCAGATTCCTGAGATTCATTGAAATTTATGAACTTAATCATGTTAATTCTTATTAAGCCATATAGAACTCTTAATACAACTAGAAGAAATGCAATAACATAAGCAGTATGCTTTATACTAATGTCTATGCTTTTATTCACTTTTGACAAGTCAGTTCCTGTATATATATCATCCTCCAAAATGTCTTTTCTTCTGGTTGTGGTATTAATGATATTATCAGAAATAGATTTTAATGCATCTCCTTCCATATGCGGATTCTTGTGGATATCATCTATATTAACCTGTTCTAATATGTTTATCTCATCATAAGCAGGTGTAGGCTCAAATGTAACCCATCCATACTCACCAAGGTATGCTTCTACCCAAGCATGAGAATTACTATCCACCACATTGTAAGTTCTATAACCTTCTCCTTCTGTCTGAATCAGAAACCCTTCCACGTACCTGGCCGGTATCCCTGCCAACCTCAACATGACAACCATTGATGATGCAAAGTAAGTACAATAGCCTTCCTTGCCTTCGAACAAAAAATAATCAACAAATTCTTTTCCTTCGGGAATTGATTGAGGTTCTAAGGTATATTTATAATTGCTTCTTAAATAGTTTTGAATAGCTATAGCCTTATCATAAGCATCTGTTTTTGCTACTGTAAGATCATTTACTAGTCTTTTCGTCCTTTCTGATATGGTACTGGGCAGTCTAAGATATAATTTTTGCAAATTGTCATCAATATCTGGCTTTGCATTTCTCAGCATATGCTTCGAATAAAGAGGAATTTTTATATTAATTCTATAGCTTGTTCCATTGCCTATGGTTTTGGCCGAATACATTTCCAAATCATCATCTATGAATATTTTGCCATCATCCATATATGCCCCTACGGGGTACAGAGCATTAAAAATAGTGGATGAGACCAACCTTTCTGGCTTTACCTCTATGGTAATATCCCTAAACGTCACTTGCAATGGCAGATTCATGACTTTTTCTTCATCATACATCTTTGGTGACCTTTTAGATTTGCTCCAGTTAAATCCAGAATATTTATCATAGACACTTCCCCTTAGATAAAGATTACTCATCAGATCTCCTTTTATAGACAACATATTGCTGCCATCAAAGTTTACCGGACCACCCAACTTCTTATCCTTATATATATTCCTGCCTAAACTGAATCTAAAGCTATATCCGTAGTTTTCCTCTGACGCATTTTTCCATTCGGTAATAAAAGGAAAGGTTTGTACCATAAAATCGCTTAATGCATTAATTTTTAAGGGTCTTATATTAAAAGGAAACACGAACATAAACATCATGGCTAAACCTATAAGCAAAACAGCGCACCCAAGCCAACTTCTATAGAAGCTAATTGAGACAGATATGGATTTTCTCTTCCATTCTTCCTTCTTTTTGTCCCATAAGCTGTAAGAATGAAGCAATAATGATGAGAAAAGATAAATCATCAGGTATAAATGAGATTTTTCTACATATTTAAACCAAAAAAACGAAAAGAGTATGATGCCTATAGCAGTTATTATAAGCTTATTTATCCTTGAGAAAACCAGAATCCCCAGCACTCCCCCAGAAAAGATCATCATGATTGTCAAAAATGGTATTGCATAATCCTTTGAAAAGATAGCATAACCTGCAATATATGCAGGAAACCATTGCATAAACATGAGGCTGTCATTAAGAATTCGATTGAATATTAAGCTATGATAGTAATACATATATATGGATGTAACAATAAAAAGAAGTGTTCCCCACAGCAACGCTAAAGGATAATGATATATTAAGGTAATTATAATAATTAGCACAATATCATAAAATATGAGATGGTTTAGCTTTATACCAAATTCGAAGTAATCATCAATGCCCATGGATATGGCCAAAATCATTACAAACAATAAAAACCCTTTAAAAAAAATATCATTGAAATTTTTCTTATGCATATATATCCCTCACAAATATATGACCTTCATCATCCAGTGGAATTTGAATATAGCCTATATCCTCTGGAATAAATTTTCCCATCTCATCCGATATCATGTTTTCATCTTTTATTTCAAATATTACAAACTTGAATCCCTTTAACTTCATTTGGGAGGCCGTACTTATCAAATCTGTATCTACCTTTGGTGTAATAATTATTATTGTGACACCTGAATTCAACTTCTGAGATTCTTTATATATAATTTGTGATATATTTATGGTTCCTTCCGAATTAAGATTTGCCAATACATCCAAGTAGGTTTCCAATGTACCTGCTTCTTTATGAGATAGATTTATATATTCCTTTGCAGCAGCATAGAGATTTACACCAATAGCTTTTGACATGGCAAAGTTTATAAGAGAAGCAGCACATTCAGATGCTCTTTCCTCAATATCTTCCCTTCGGTCGCATAAATATTTGTCCTCATAGAGATCTAAAAAAAGATGCATATGAGTAGAAGCATTCATATCCAGGTTCTTAACATATAAATCTCCCTTATGTGCTGAAACCTTCCAGTGAATTTTCTTAAAGCTGTCTCCCTTTTGATATTTTCTGATGTCCTTTATGCTAGTAAAATCTTCAAAAGCGTTGTTTTTTTGCGATATGGTTCCAAAAATCTGATTGGCAGGTATGAACACATTTTCTATGGGATAGATTTTTGGATGTACTATCAAGGATATATCATATTTAATCTGCTTTCTCCAACTGAATATAAAGAATGGATCCCCATATATTACATCAATGGAACCTAAATCATATATGCCCTTATGCTTGCACGTAAAGCTTTTTGACAGCTTTATCTTTCCACCGGGAGATAAAGATATTACATTAAACTTTTCTTGCTCCCCTGTGAGCCTTTCAGGTATATTTGCATAAACCTCCATATATGGTATGGGAAACATGGAAGAATTATAAATTTCTATACTGTAATCTATATAATCCCCTGAAGTTACACTATCGCTCACTTTCCAGACAAGGCATTCCATAGACTTATATACCTTTTTCCCCATATAACTGCATAGCAACAATAGAAATAATATGAAGAAGAATATGCCGTAGAAAAAGGTACCTCCTATGAAAAGAGCAGAAAAAAATACCGATCCGAGAATTATGAATGCTCCCTTGTTTACCTTAAACATTTCTGCTCACCAGAGGTACTCGTATCGAGCTGATTATGGAGTAAATCACATCTTCAACGGTTCTCCCCTTCATTTTGGCTTCTGGCTTTAATATAATTCTGTGATTCAATATAACATCGGCCAGTTCCTTTACATCATCCGGCAACACATAGTTTCTATCTCTTATATAAGCCAAACCACGACATGCATTTAGCAAGGCAAGGCTTCCCCTGGGACTGCATCCCAGATAAACATCTTGATGTTTTCTTGTAGCTTGAACTATAGAAATGATATAATCCTTAACCGAATCTTCAACATATATTTTTTTTATTTCTTCCCTGATTTTTAACACGTCTTTATCTGTGATAATGCTTTCTATTTCATCTATTGGTTTGCCCTGAAGTTTAAGTATGCTTTTTTCTTCATTAAAATCCGGATATCCTATTTTGATGCGCATTGCAAAACGATCTAACTGGGCTTCAGGTAATGGAAATGTTCCTTCATATTCGATGGGGTTTTGAGTTGCCAGCACAACAAAGGGCTTCGGAAGATCGTAGGTGACTCCGTCAACAGTTATTTGGCCCTCTTGCATAGCTTCCAAAAGACTGGACTGGGTTTTTGGTGAACTTCGGTTTATTTCATCAGCTAGAATAATATTGGCCATTATGGGACCTTCTTTGAATTCAAATTCTCCCGTTCTGTTATTATAGACAGTTATGCCTGTTATATCAGAAGGGAGGAGGTCAGGAGTAAATTGGATCCTTTTGAAGCTGCAACCCAGAGACTTGGCCACAGCTTGAACTAAGGTCGTCTTTCCAACTCCTGGAACATCTTCTATAAGCACATGTCCTCCACTTAATACAGCTATGATTATTTTTTCAATAACTGTCTTTTTTCCGATAAAAGCTTTTTTTATATTTTCAACTAATTCTAAAGGAATGTTTTTGCAATAGTCCAAAAATTTCACCTCCAGTTTTATATAGCTACATAATAACTGGAATTTTCATAATATTCAATGAAATTTTTGTGAAATTCTGTTTAATTTTTCTTCACTAATTCCCTAACAGCATGCCATTGTTCCCTAGCTAGACCTTGTATTCTCATGTTTGAGTTTCGATCAGGATGACTCGTAACTCTGCTGAACCAATATACTGCTTCTTCATAGTTTCCCAATCTCCTTGATAGTTCTCCTATGAGATAAATCACAGTAAGCTCGTCCATGTTATTTGCAGGAAATCTTTCCTTATTGAAAGCTTCTATATAATTATCCAAAGCCATATTAAGAAAAGCCTTTTCGTTTTCCTCATTATTTATGTATCTGTACATCCAAGCAGTCTTTAAGGCCAAACCTGCAATATAACTGTTTTTAGCCTTAATCAAATTGGCAGTATATATGGCAATTTTATAACTGTCCAAAGCATCCTTGTGAGTCCTTATACCGCAAAAATTCCTCCCTATTTGCCTACCTACAAATGCTTCAGCCAATACTAACTTCTCTTTATTGTTTAGATTATCGAAGGCATTCTCTGTAGAAGCATAACCACAACTAGGACAAACAATTACTTCATAATAAATTGGGTTATAATTCTCATAATGCACACAAAAATCTTCATCTCTGTGTTCTACCCTTAAAGCACTTGTTTTAATTTTCGTTGTATTGAAGTTTATCATGCATATAGGGCAGGTGACTTCTTTTGTATAGTAAGCATTATTCATCTTATCATACTCCTTATCTTTCTCCATTATGTCAATTTTCTACTGTCTTAGCTTCCTCTTCGACACTTCTTGAAACAGGTTTTGTACCTACTCTGGTTACTCCATCCGAAGCTCGATATGTGTCTGTATAAAGAGGTTCAACTAAAACCTCCTTACCATTTTCCACAATTACTCTGTAGCTGCGCACAACATAACCAGGTATGGCTTTCTTTTCAACTATTCTTGTACCTACAGGAAGGCTGCTGTCTTCTATAATTTTAATCTTAGGCTCAATTTTCTTTAATATTTCTGTCTTTATCTTGATTTGCCTTCCTTTATTCTCATTCTTACCATAAATGCTGAATCTTACCTGGTTGCCCTTTACCTCACCATATATATATATAGGATACGGGGTGTTATTCATAAATTTAAAATCTATGTAATCACCAGATATGGTGGCATCCCTACCCATAGCTATATAACTGGAAGGCAAAGAATGGTTCTTCCTCTCCACAATCTTAAGATTAGCCAACAAAGCAGCATTATATAGGGTTGAGGATACCTGACATACACCTCCCCCTATGCCGTCTACATATTCATTGTTTATTATAACTTTTGCTGTTCTGTATCCATATTTGGCCAGCCTTGGACCTATAGTTTTGTTCAAAGAAAAAGTCTCTCCCGGACGAACCAAGACATCAGTGACACTTTTGGTTGCAAGCTTTATGTTATAGGTTCTTGACTCATTGGCCGAATTGAAACTGGTTGCATATTCTCCAAGCTTATCTGTTATGTTTGATAAATCTTCCCTTGTTATTTCTGCATTTATCACTTCCACTGGCAGTTCAATATCAGCTATGCTTTTCTTTTCAATGGCCTCAGAAACCATTTCAACAGCCTTTTCTTGATTCAGTTTGCTTCCAAGTTTTTCATCGGTGATTTGAAACTTCCCGGAAATAAGCCTTATTGTGGCATCAATGGGTTCCGAATCTATTTCTTTTGATATATCGCTTATGAGTTTAGCTATTTTTTGCTCATTATAGCTGAATCCAATGGGTATGTCTACTTTATTCATTCTTACCAATATTGAGTTAACATATCTTTTAAATATATTCCCTTGCCTAGTTATGCTGTATGCTTTAGCCAAAGCCTTTTCATAGTCATAGCTATAATCTATATCCTTATAATTTAATTGCCATGTTTTTTCACCATATTTTAATATCATATAGGCTTCGCTGAGATTATCATCAAAGGCATTTTTCAGCTCTATCGCTGCTTCTTCCATCGTTATTCTTCCCACATCATAACCATCTATGAAAACATTGGGGGCAATTTTATCTCCTGATAAGAATAGAACTGCAGAACCGACTATAAGTGCTATGACAAAAGAAATTAATCCGATTATGATTCCTTTGTAACCTTTAGCCATATACAAGCACCCCTTAAAACATTTCAAACTCTGCAATATATATATTCTATTCTCAATAAAAAAATTATACCTACTTAACTTTCATTTCTATCTTGTCCCCATTTTCAATTTTCTCATTTATTGAGGCAGCTCTGCCGTTAACAGTTATGTAAAATGAATCTTTTGATACTCTAAGATCTTCAAGTATTTCGCCTATAGTGTCAGAATAAGTTATGCTTATACTGTCCCCATCCATTATTTCATATCCATCCTGAATAGCTTCTCCGTTTACTTTTATATGCATTTTTAATTCATATTCCTTCCCATTTATGGTTACAACCTTTTTGGATATCCCTGCCATTGCCTCTTTTAAGGATATTTTAGGCATTTCTCCTCCATCTGCGCTTATTATCCTTATGATATCCCCATTTGACAATACTGAATTTATATTGCTCTGCACATCGTTAATAAATATTACGGCAGGTTCTCCCCCTTTTCCTTTCACTACTTGCTGCTTTCCATTTATGGTGAAATGCAGATCCTTCCCTTTAGAACCTATTAACAACCTTGGATTAAATCCAATGAATACAAGCACATCAGCAACGGTAATCCTACCTGTATTTAAAAGCTTTACAGGTCTATCATTGATAACTACATGTATAAAGTCGTTCTTCTTTATTTTATTGGCAGATACTCCAATACCAATGGGTGTTATAAATTCAGGGCCCCATATCTTTTTGGAATCAAAAATAACTCCCTTTATTATATCGGTTTTTCTTACACCCACCCTGTCCTTTTGAAGTCCTAAATTTTCTGCAATATAATCTGCCAGCTTTGGGGTACAACTCCCTCCTCCGATAAGGAAAACAGCGCTAGGTGCCTTGCCATTATATTCAATTATTTTACTGCATATTTGCTCTGACAAATCTCTTACAGCAGGTTCTATAGCTTTAATTATCTCTTCCGCCTCAACTTGATGCTTAATGCCCATTATATCCTTAAACTTTATACTTTTCTTTTTTGATAAGCTAAGCTTTACCTTCTCTGCGGTATTGAAATCCAGCAAAAAGCTTTCAGCTATTTTCTCTGTAATCTCATCTCCCGCAATAGGAACCATTGCAAATGCAAATATGGTTCCATCCTTCGTCAAGGCAATATCCGATGTTCCGGCTCCTATATCTACCAAAGCTATGTTAAGAAGCCTGATATTATCCTGTATGGCAACATCCATAGCAGCTATAGGCTCCAGAGTCATATTATATACAGTCAGACCAGCCTGCTTTATAACTGTCTGGAGACTGTCTACTACAGTTTTGGGCAAGAAGGTGGCTATAACTTCCACACCCATACTCTTCCCTCGTTGTCCTTCCAGATTTCCTATAACAGAGTGATTTAGAAAATAATTTGTGACAGCATAACCTACGCAATAATATTCTTCATTTTCAACGCTATCCAACTCTTTCATCTCTTTTTGAGCCTTTTGAATTGCTTCGATTTCAAGACTTGCTATCATATCCCCATCGATGTATGCAAGGGAATCAATATCTCGTTCAACCCCTACTTTACATGTTCTAAGGCTTCTTCCTGCAGCGGCTATAGAAACCTTCTCCAGCTTAGCACCCAATCTTGCTTCCAGCTTTTTCTTGACATTTTTCACTGCTTCAGTTACAAGACTGATATCATGCACTTGTCCATCTAACATAGCCCTTTTTTTATGTTCTTCAACCTCAAAATCAAGTATTTCAAATACATCACCGTGAAAAACTCCAACTATTGCTACCACTGTCCTTGTACCAATATCCAGAGAAAAAAACAATTCTTCTTTTCCCATACAATCACCTTAATTATATTAAAATTGATGCTGTCTTTTTTTAACGTCAGTGGAAGTCCCCCCTGCATGTTCATTGTGTAAAAAAACATGCTCTATTATATAATAAATCATAATTAAACTATATTTCTATAAAAAATTTCATAATCCTTCTATTTTCGACTAATGCTATTGAAATCAATACATATCTCTATCAACCAAATAAATGGCATTTCAAAGCTTAAAATAAATTCTACAATTTGCATGTTTTAATTACATAAAAAAAACGCAAGCTAAATATTGAACAAATCAGATTTAAATCTGAAAGGAAGTGATTTTTATGCTCCAAAAAAGACGCAACACAATGCGAATGGGTGCCATGGGAGCCATCGGCGGCTTAGTATTGCTGCCCATGTTTAATGGAAGAATAAGAAAAAAACTATCCAGAACCGGTAGAAATGCCTTCTTTAGAATCAAAGATACAATACAAGACATGATAGACATGAGAAAGTAATATACAAAACTCAGGCGCCCAATAGGCCTGAGTTTTCTTCAGTCTTTATCAAATTGGCTTATAAATTCGCTTTTTAATGCTCCCATAAGGATCTCATCATAGAATTTTCCATCAATATACGCTGATTTTCTAGTCCTTCCTTCATATTTAAATCCGCATTTCAAATAACATCTTGAAGCTCTCTCATTATACTCATAAAGCTTCAATGATACTCTGAATATGTCCAGCTCATAAAATGCATACCTCAGCAAGGCTTTTATTGCATCCTCACCATAGCCCTTTCCCCAATAATCCCTGTCTCCTATTCGTATGCCAAGTTTACAGCTTTGGTCTGTTTCATTGAAATCATATAACTGTATAGTGCCTATAGGTTTCCCTCCATCTATTGTTTCAATAATGAGGTTCATAGGATCATATCCAAAACCTTTCAAAAGATTCATCCTCAATTGAGCTGTTCCAATCTTCCCTTCTGTCCATCCTGCCAATTTATTAAGTTCTTTATCATTGTACCAATTATGAAGATAAAATAAATCCTTCTCACAGCCTTGCCTTAGTATTACTTTGTTTCCCCTTAGATACTTCTCCACCGAACGCTTCTTAACTATCTGAACAGAAGATAAAAGGGCAGGCACAAACTTGAGAAGCTTATATGGTTTAGATGCATATAGGCTTTTATTATTCATTACATCATCAAAGATAGATTTTTGCACTTTAAATCTCACGCTTACCTTGTTGTCTAAGCCTTCTTTTACTATGTTTCCCTCATTGGTATTATAAATGGTATAGTTTCCTATAATTACATCGTTTTCAACAATGGACAGCCCGAAGTTACCAGAAGAATGAAACAGTATATTGGAAATGAACAGCTTAAAAACCGGATAGCGTTTAAAAAAAATATAGTATAGATGAGAAATTTCATCTGCAAAGGTTTTAATATAATTTGACCTCAAGGCACTCATTATAATACGCTCCCTTAAAAATACGATTAATTAAGCATAATTATATCACATTTTAAATTTTTTTACATTACTAGCGTACATAATTCTTCAGTGTCCCTACTTTCTCTATTCTCACCTCTACTATATCACCACTATTGAGTCGACCTACGCCTGAAGGAGTGCCTGTAGCAATTACATCTCCAGGATATAGTGTCATTATTTTGCTTATAAAGCTTACCATCTCACCTACATTGAATATGAAATCCGATGTGTTGGATTTTTGCCTGGCTTCTCCGTTCAACAACAGCTCTATATCCAGATTATCATAATTCAAATCAGTAACAATGCTTGGACCAAAGGGTGCAAAGGTATCAAAGGATTTTGCCCTAGTCCATTGTCCATCTTTTTTTTGCAGATCTCTGGCAGTCACATCATTGAAACATGTTGCACCTAATATATAATTATATGCTTCTTCAGGTTTAATGTTCTTACCCGTTTTTCCTATTACCAGGCCTAACTCAGCCTCAAATTCAACTTGTTTTGACATTTCAGGCCTAATTATTTCTCCTCCATGGGCCAATGCAGACGTAGGTGGTTTTAGGAACAATACAGGTTCTTCAGGGAGCGGCATGTTCATTTCCTTGGCATGGGATCTGTAGTTTAAACCTACACATATTATTTTGGAAGGCATGCAAGGGGTCAGAAAATCTATCTCAGAAACATCATAGAAAGAATCTGTCACCTCAAAACTCTCGAATATATCACCATGTATGACATTTACTGTGTTCCCCTCCAATGAACCATATGACACAAAATCATCTTTCATGAATCTTATAAAGTTCATAATGCATTTCCTCCCTATATACTTGTTGCTGTCTCCAACAATATTTCCGGCAACATCAGTGCAGTATCCTTATATTGCTTATGATCATCTTCTCCTATTCCTTCAAAAAGGCTTCTCTGCCTCAATGGCAAATCGCTTATGGTAATAAGTGCAGCAGCGTTGCGCCCAATGGCTTGAGATGCTGTAAATACTGCCGATACTTCCATTTCAACGGCATCGCAGCCTCTTTTTATCATAAAATCAAAGCTTCTCTTATTTTCTCCCAGTATGGAGTCGATTGAAAAAACTCTGCCTCTATGTGCTGATACTCCCAAAGAATGAGCTGCTATTACAGCTTTTTGGAATATAACATTGGCCAAATCACTGCTCCCTGATACTACATTGCCAAAACAATCTCTGCATATGTCATCAGAATGATATCTGGAAAAGCCTTCGCCTATGACCGCATCATTGCATACTAAAATATCGCCAAAGTTCAACTTATCGTTTATCGCTCCTGCAGAGCCTGAGAAAAGTATATTCTGGCACTCTGAATATCCTAATGCCATTACACAATCTCCGGTCATGGGAGCACCTATACCGCTGCTAATAGCAGTTACTGATTTTCCCTTATATAACATAGTTACTCCCTTGTACCATCCTTTGAACTCTTTGATTATTCTTTCTGCCCTCTCCATAAAACCGGATAAAGGCCATATGGGACTAATGATTACACTCTTTGCGATATCATTTATAGAACATCCAAAGTGCTTTTCTATCATTACTTCTTTTTTTATGCTCTCATACATGAGCATCCCCCCCCCGCTTCTAATTATAGCAGAGATTCGCATAATACACTATAAATGATTAATCCCTGGCAATTAGTCCTTCCTAAACTCTCTTATAAACAGCGGAGGAATTGCTACAAGAACAATTAAAATACCAACAAACTTAAAAGTGGTAAGCACATTTATACCGTATGACATTATACCTGATACGGCATAACCTAAGGGCAGTCCTAGTAATGATAAAGTTGAGGCTGTGGAAGATACTCTTCCCATTTTATCTAAAGGTGTTGATTCCTGCATAAGAGTCATTGCACTGCCACTTATGACAGGTATAAAAGCTCCTGCAACAACTGCTGCAACACAAGCCAACTGCAAATTGTCAATAAATCCAAATAACATCATTCCTGCACCTAGTCCTATAAAACCAGTTATCACTAACGTACTCTTTTTAAACTTATGTCCGATTTGTCCTATAATAAGGGAACCTGCTACCATTCCAATGGTAAATGACATCAGTATTAAGCTCATGCCCCTCTCTCCTGCCATGAGTATTTTATCTGAATATTCGGGCATAAGCACATTAAAGGGAGCCAACACCAGATTAACCAGACATACCATTGTCAAAGATACCAATAACACCACATTGCTCTTTATGACAGTTAATCCCTCAGTAAATTCACAATAAAATTGCTTAACATTTAAAGGAGTATTCCTATTGCTTGATACTTCTAATTTGGCAATTATTGCTGTAAATGAGGATATGAAAAATGTTACAGAATCTATCAATATTGCTACTCCTATGCCTAAATAGCCCATAACAATAGCTGCAACGGCGGTACCAGCTATTTCTGCCACCGATGATGAAGCTTGCCTCAAGGAGTTAGCAGTAAGATAATGTTTTTTATCAACCAAAATCTGCATAGCTGATGCTTTGGCAGGACTTGAGAAAATCTCACAACATGAATTTACAAATGTGAATACATACAAATGCCATAGCCTAATCATGCCACTTATATAGAGGAATGCCATCATAGCTGTGCTAATACCTCTCAGTAAGTCAGTTATAATCATAACTTTTTTCTTATCCATCCTGTCAACTAAAACTCCTGCCATCATGCCAAAAATCACTGCAGGTGTTGCATTAACCGCCATAACGGTGCCCATCATTAAAGTAGAACCAGTCATCTCATAAACCATCCAAAGAAATGCTATACTGTCTATAGCATCACCAAATCTGGATATTGTATTGCCCACCCATATTTTAATAAAATCTTTGTACTTCAGCAGCGCTTTATATCCCTTTTCTTCTGCCTTAACCACATTCAATTCCATAATATAACCTCCATATCTCAATCATATTTCTTATACAATCCGATTATGTAGGTATAAGCTTCTGTATTCTTTCTCTTACAGCTCCTTTCTATTAGCTCTTCTAATTTTTTCTTCAGTTCATCAACCTCTTCAGAAGTCAGATAAAGTATTCCATAATTTAATATCTCTTTGTCGTCATCACGCCTTTTGCTAATATACTTTTTAAAATCCTCTGATGCATTTGTAAACATAGTTTCCTTTAAGTTTTCTATATGATCCTTCCAACCATCTTCTTTGGCAACTATCTTCTCCACCCTGAATCTTTCTGCAGTGGGATAATAGTATTTTTCAACTATGCCTGCTTTTTCTTTTCTGTCTACTATTTCCAAAACACCTATTCTCTCTAACTCCTTAACGTGATAATGCACCTTAGAAGGAACTTCTCCAAGTCTATCTGCAAGCTGTTTAACGGTTAAAGGCTCTTCGTCCAATGCAAAAAGTATTTTCATCCTAAAAGGATCTGTAAATACCTTTATGTCTTCCAATGAAGTAAGTACTTTTTCCTTTTCCATAGCTTCCTCCAAACTAAATTTAATGTTTCATGCATTTTTATCATTAAAATTTATTTTATCGTTAAATCTAATTATATTATATATCAAGGGATAATTTTGTCAATAAGAAAGGCTTATGCGGAAAATGTAAATTAAAAATTTATACATTCCTAGCATTATAAGAAAAGGCTTGTAACAATTACAAGCCTTTCAATGCATCATCTATCAGTTTTGAAAATTCTTCTGTTGAGCGAGCCCCTGCTATAACTTCCCCTATCAACTCCCCTTTGCTGTTGACTAACAATGTAGTAGGTACATACATAATCTGCTCCAGGAAACCTTCTATTAAACTCTCTGTAGTTATTATGTTCCTATATTTACCTCCCTTTAACTCCAGTATTTTCTTAGCAGCATCAACTTCATTATCTGCCAGAATAGCTAAAACTCTGACGCCTTTATCTTTATACTTTTCTTCTATTTCCTGCAACACAGGAATTTCTTCTATACACGAGGGACATGTTGTAGTCCATACATTAACAACTGTTAACATATTATCAGCAAAAAACTTGTTTGTTATTTCATTGCCGTCAAAATCCATGGATTGAAAATCAGGTATCCTGTATGCAGCATCTTTCGAAGAAGTGCTTTCATCAATACTTCCTTTGTTATCATTGTTAGAGTCTTCTTGAGATTCCGGCTTTGAAGTTTCCACACCTTCTTCAGCCGTTTCATTACTTTCTTGGAGATTTTCTTCCGGCTTTTGTGTTTCTTGCGTTTGCTTTGGCTCCTCTAGTTGTGCTTTACTTCCACATGCTGAGATACTAATGGCAATTATCAGCACCAGAGCCAGCATCCAAAACTTTTTCATGATTAAATCTTCCTTTCTTATGAGTTATAAAACATGACTTGACAGCATTTGTAGGACACTTTCCTATACATTTGCCGCATCTTATACACTCAGGGCTGTTAGCATTCTCATAAACTTTGATGCCAACTGGACAGTTTTTGTTGCACTCATTGCATTTTGTACACTTAGTTTTATCAACATTCATCCTATAAAAGCTTACAGAGTTAAATAGTGAGTACATGGCACCTAAAGGACATACAGCCCGACAAAATGGTCTGGACATCAGCATTGAAAATATTATGGTCGCTATTAAAAGTCCAAGCTTCCAGTAAAACAATATGCCTATAGCCTCTCGCAAAGCAGCATTTTTAATTACAAGAGGTATGCCTGCCTCCAATGTACCTGCAGGACATATATATTTGCAAAAATAGGGCAGCCCTACTCCTACTTCATTTGTTAAAAATGCTGGAAGCAACAACACAAACACCAAAAGGAAAAAGTATTTAAATTTACTTAGGAGTTTTGGCAACTTAAACTTCTTAGAAGGAATCTTATATAAAATCTCCTGAAAGAATCCAAAGGGGCATAACCATCCACATACAAGCCTTCCCCCTAGTGTGCCTATAAGCATTAAGAATCCTATTACATAAAGAGAAACCTGATGCTTAAATCCTGCTGCCACAGACTGGAGCGAACCTATTGGACAAGAAGTATAGGCACCTGGACAGGAATAGCAATTAAGGCCGGGAAAACAAACAGATTTCAACTTTCCTCTATATATAGTTCCTTTTGCAAAACCTTCTATGTACCCATTGCCAATAATGGTGGATGCTAATTGAACAACTCTTCTATTTATACTAGCCAATTCCCATGCACTCCAAACAGATATTTATTGCCTTCTGCAGGACTTCTGCCACTTCTCCCCTGTAAACCCCCATTGCGATTAATGCAAATGACATGAGCAATAACAAGTACTTAACCTTTTCATTCATAATGTTAACCTCCGAAATAAAGGATACTAAATATTATTAACATTATACCAAATATATACGGAATGCCAATGATTTTTAAGATGTATAAACAAAGGCTGAAGCTTATAAAATACAGACTTCAGCCTTTCAGATCACTATGAATAAATTTTGTCTCTTATTCTTCTATGCAACAGCACTGCTTTTTAGTTTATCAATGGCAACCTTAAACTGAGGAATAAGTGATATAACTAAGCAAATTGCTGTTTCCACACCAATGAGCAAAAAGTTTACGGTAAATGAATACCATATGGGGTTCATACCCTCCGGTGCATATACTCCAAAGAATATGAAACCGGATATAAAATGTGCCAGAAATCTCCCAAAGCCACCTAAAACAACACTGATGGGAAAGTGCTTTCTGTCCAAGCCGGCCAATCCCATAGCTGCAAAGGCTATAGGATAATCAAGAAGCACTTGCGCCCAATGAACCACATAAGGATCTTGAATAAACTGAAGAAATCCATAGGCTATGCCTGCAATAATACCTGCCTTAACTCCAAATATATAGGCAAATATAAACATAGGCAACATGCTTCCAGGGGTTATAGACCCACCTTGAGGCCAACGATAAAGCCTGATATAGGATAGTACAAAGGACATGGCTATACATAACCCACCGTACACAAGAATTTTAGTGTTGGTTTTTTTCTTTTTTGACGTATAAGCTAAAAAAAGTGAGATTACAACAATAGCCATTAAAATGAGAATTGTAGTTTCTTTCAACTCTTTAAGCTTACCAAACATTTGGGTAAAATAATCCATTATAATACCTCCTTAATTAGTATGCCCTAGGAGGAGACGATTAAATATAAAAACCGCAACAAGCGTTGCGGTCATGATAAATCACTTAACCGAAACCGCTTCCCTTCGTTAGGATTAACTACACAGGTTCCAAGGGTCTGTGGCTTAAACCACACTCTCAGCAAAAGCTCCCCTAGCGGACATAGTCTATTAAATTTCAAATATAATATACTATTTATTTATATAAGTGTCAAGGTTATTTCGAATATTACCTCAAGTACTTTATATCCCTATACTCTATTCCCTCTATCTCAAACAATTTTCTCTGAACATCAAGTCCTCCTGAATAGTTGGATATCATTCTTCCCGTCCTGATTACCCTGTGACATGGAACAATTATTGGAACTGGATTAGCTTTGTTTGCTGTTCCTACAGCACGGCTGTATTTCTTTCCTCCTAAAGATTCTGCAATCTCAGCATAGGTGCGAAGCTCACCATAAGGTATTTTCAAAAGCTCATTCCATACCTTTTTCTGAAACTCGGTACCCTGCAAATCCAATTTAACAGTAAATGTCTTCAGCCTGCCTTCAAAATACTCTTCAAGTTCCTTTTTGGCCTGGATTATATATTCATCTTCTTTTTCTTCACATTCACATGGAGACTCTTCATCTTTATTAAAATTCATTGCCATTAAACCTTTTCCCGATGATTTCAAACATATTCTTCCTATAGGAGAATCCATGCAGGATGTATACATAAACAAAACCTCCCTATACGTAAGTGCCGACATCCTCATGATGTCGGCACTTATTCGATTGATACTATAAAGATTTTATCACATAAAATCTTGTTTTGCCAGTATGCCGGTTTTAAAGCTTAAATTGCTGCTTTATTCAATATATAAATTATAGAAAAACCCTTTTTATTAACCTCACTTACGCCTAATTATAACCAAATAATCACAATCTATCATATATCTTCTCCTCTTTACCTAAACACTATCATCACTGGCTATGTTTTTATGTAAATTCTTCCTTAAAAGAACAACGAAATTAAGGATAACGGATATGACAGAGACTATAGTAAATGACATTCCTGGGCCAAAATATTCATAAAAAATAGGTGAAATAGCTATTCCTAATAATGCACCAAATACAATTAATATTTTATAAAACGAAAATATCCTACCTAACAACTCCTTTGGTATATTTTCCTGTATAACAGTATTTGAGTAAACACCTTGAATACTTTGCAAAAGTCCGTATAAAACTAAAATTACCAGTGTAATTATAGGTGAACCGGAAAATCCGAAAACAATATATGAAATGCTGATTAGTGTTGATGAAATAATAAATATGTTTACTTTTTCATATTTTTTTAAAACTTTAAGAGAGATAGGAACGGCTAAGCTCCCTATTGCCAAAGCATAATCAAAATATATAATCCCTTCCGGTCCAAGCTTAAGCAAGTTATCTGAAACAGCTACTTTAAACACTTCGTAAAATCTTCCCAGCATGCCGTAGAAGAACATTATAATAAAAATTATTTTAACATTTGAACACTCGGACAATAATTTAAATCCTTCTATACCGGACTTTATTAGTCCTGTTCTCTTCTCCGTACTGTTATATGATTTTTCATAGTTTATAAGTAAAAACAATATGCTTGCAATTAGAAAACTTACAGCGTTTATTATAAATAGGACATTTGCTCCATAATATGTATATATTATTCCGGATAATGCCGGAGATAAGAATAATATGATAGTCTGCAAAACTGAAAAAATTGAATTAGCATTAGCTAAATCATCTTTTTCTACAATTTCCGGTAACATTGCATTTTCAGCGCATTGATCTACATCATTAAGTGATTGCAATAAGAAGGCCAAAAAATAGCTTAACCAAAGATTATCTTTATTTGTTAATACAAACAAAAATGCAATGGGAATACTCAATGCATTTGTAAACACAATAATTTTCTTTCTATCATACTTATCCGTAATTATTCCGCCTAAATATTGCATTGGTATTCTTAAAATACCTCTAAATAACCACATAATGGCCACAGAACCTACTGAGTTTGTTTGGCTATAAAGATAAATGGTTATAGCTATGTTATATAAATAATCACCAATTCCCGAAATAAACCCCCCCATACATAGCAAGGATAGATTTCTGTTTCTTATCAAGTCTCTATACATTTTTACCTCCATATAATATTAAATACCTAGATTTTGTACAAACAGAATGAAACAAATTAGACAAAATTACCTTGGTAATCTATCCAATAAATACAAAGAGGGCAATACCTATTACCTGTCAAATTAGTAAGTCAACCAAAACAAAA
>Ga0134090_1001093_pt1 | contig 18899 bp, 14 predicted proteins | sample 1_4taG_FD_94453 | JGI IMG/M metagenome (GOLD analysis project Ga0134090, IMG submission 94453) | Switchgrass degrading microbial communities from high solid loading bioreactors in New Hampshire, USA - 1_4_20_6_A1 metaG | ecosystem: Engineered > Bioreactor > Semi-continuous > Anaerobic >...
TAAAGGGCTTCGTTTCGGGCGTCGTCCGCATCGGAGCGACTTTTATATACTAACACGCTGCTTTGATTTTGTCAACCACCTTTTTTATTTTCTTTTCAGGCGGCCCGGCGTTGTGCAGCGCCGCGAAACAGCTTATTTAATATACCACCGAACAGGCTTATCAGCAACTCATACATTTTAGCTTTTTCCCCGATGAGCGTGATTTATTCCTCTGTCTCTGTATTATCCTCCTGTTTACCACAGTATATTCATTTTTACTGCCGCACCATACTGACTTGCAACCCCGTTTTTACATACCTTCGGCGTCATTATACCCAGCACACCCGCTCACGGATCATAATTAAAAAGCCGGAACTCACAAATCCGTTCCGGCCTCTCTTTATTAACAATACTGCGGATAATTTTTACTACTTATCTTCTTCATCTCCGTCACGGCTTTCATCCAATTCTGACTCATCAGCAGCATTGTCCTGGTCAAAATCACCCGTGTCAGTATTATCCTCATCAACGCTTTCATCATCTTCATCCGTTTCGATCCGTGCGATACTGACGACACGGCTGCCTTCAGATGTCCTCATCAGGGTAACGCCCTGCGTAGCTCGGCCAAGTATGCTGATATCTTCTACTTTCATTCTTATTATTGTGCCATCGGAGCTTATCAGCATAATCTCGTCCTTTTCATGTACCAGCTTTACACCTGCCACTTTGCCTGTCTTTTCCGTTACCTTATAAGTGAGGATCCCTTTTCCTCCCCTTGTCTGTGTCTTGTATTCTTCAAGCTCGGTTCTTTTTCCGAAACCGTTCTCTGTAACAACAAGCAATGTCGAATTCTCTCTGGATGTACCAACTCCAACGACATAATCTCCATTGTTGAGGGTTATGCCCTTGACGCCCTGGGATACTCTGCCGAGCGGACGTACATCGCTCTCGGGAAACCGTATCGACATTCCTTCCCTGGTCACAAGAATGATGTCTTTATCACCGTCTGTTAACCTGACATCTATCAGCTCATCATTTTCCCTCAGAGTTACCGCAAGCAGGCCGCCTCTTCTTATGTTGTCATACTGCATAAGATCGGTCTTTTTTACAAAACCGTCCCTGGTAGCCATAAGAAGGTACAGGCCTTCCCTGTATTCTGCTATAGGTATTACGGCCGTTATTTTTTCATCGCTGCCAAGTTCCAGCAGGTTGACAATAGCCGTTCCCTTGGCATGCCGCCCGGCTTCCGGTATCTGATAGGCTTTGAGCCTGTACACCTTGCCCTTGTTCGTAAAGAACAGGATATAGTGATGAGTGGAAGTTACAAACAGCCTCTCAACAAAGTCCTCTTCCCTCGTGCTCAGTGCAGATATTCCTTTCCCTCCGCGTTTCTGGCTCTTGTAAGTGTCACATGGAAGCCGTTTTATATATCCGAAGTGAGTGAGTGTAATAACACTCTCCTCTTCCTTAATCAGGTCCTCAACGTCTATATCGTCCTCATCTGCAGCAATCTCTGTCCTTCTTTCGTCCCCATACTTCTTCTTTATCTCAATCAGCTCGTCCTTCACGATGTTTAAAAGAAGAGTCTCATCGGCCAGGACATTTCTGTAGTACCGTATCTTTTCCATTAAATCATTGTATTCCTGCTCCAGTTTATCTCTTTCCAGGCCTGTGAGCCTGCCAAGTCTCATATCGACTATTGCCTGGGCCTGACGGTCGCTGAGGCCGAATCTTTCCATAAGTCTCTCTTTTGCCAGTGTTTCTGTTCTGGAACTTCTGATTATATTGATAACCTCGTCCAGATTGTCAATTGCAAGTCTCAGTCCTTCCAATATATGGGCCCGTGCTTCAGCCTTCTCCAGATCGAAGCGGGTACGTCTTGCTATAACCTGTTCCTGATGCTTTATATAATGGTGCAGTGCTGTTTTAAGGTCTACAACCTTTGGTACATACTTTCCTTCTTCATTCTGGACAACTGCCAGCATATTGACACTGAAGGTATCCTGCAGCTGTGTGTTTTTATAGAGCTGTTTGAGCACCACATTGGCATTGGCGTCTCTCTTCAGCGGTATCACTATCCTGACCGGGTCATTTCTGTCAGATTCATCATTTATATCTGCAATGCCCTCCAGTCTTTTCTCCTTGACCAGTTCAGCTATCTTTTCTATAAGTCTCGCTTTGTTTACCTGGTAAGGCAGATCCCTGATTACGATACGCTGCCTGTTGTTATGGATGGTTTCGATCTCGGCTTTTGCCCTTATAATGAGCCTTCCTCTGCCTGTCCTGAAATATTCCCTTATGCCCGATTTACCGATAATAGTACCCGCTGTAGGAAAATCCGGCCCTTTTATTATCTTGCCAAGTTCATCGATAGTTATATCAGGATTGTCTATCATCGCCACTATACCATCTATAACTTCCGATAAATTATGCGGCGGAATATTGGTGGCCATACCGACGGCAATACCTGATGAGCCATTGACCAGCAAATTCGGAAATCTGGAAGGCAAAACCACCGGCTCCATCTCATGTTCGTCAAAGTTTGGCTTAAAATCAACCGTATCTTTGTTTATATCCGCCATCATTTCCGCTGCGATTCTGGAGAGCCTTGCTTCCGTGTACCTCATGGCAGCCGGAGGATCCCCGTCTCTTGAACCGAAGTTCCCATGCCCGTCGATGAGAGTATATCTCAGCGAAAAGTCCTGTGCCATACGTACCATACTGTCATATACGGCAGCATCTCCGTGCGGATGAAATTTACCAAGAACATCTCCTACTGTGGTTGCGCATTTGCGGTATGGCTTATCCGCAGTAAAACCTTGCGAATACATCGAATAAAGGATTCTCCTGTGCACCGGCTTCAAACCGTCCCTTATATCAGGCAGAGCACGGTCAACGATAACACTCATCGCGTATTCGATGAATGACTTTTTCATTTCCGCCTCTATGTCTACCGGAATGACCCTCTGCACATTCATGCCTTCTGTGTCCGCCATTTTCTATACCTCTTTCTGAATGTCATGTTATAACGTATCATGCAAAGAAAATTTATCGTCTTCAGAAAAATTTTCTTAACCCGGCATTGCTCAACAAGACGGGATATATGCCCGCCGCATTCAAGACAAACCGGAGTACGCCACTTACGGAAGTGGAATATATATCGACTCGCTTTAAGTTTTGCCAAAATAGCCTAAGTTATATTTTAATAAACTTTTAAAACTATGTCCACTTTTCTGAATCTGCGGCATAAATGACAGTTAAAGGCAAAAAAAGGGCTGCAGATAAATGCAGCCTTATAAAACAGGGGTCATAACTTTTAATCGCCTGGTTATTGTTTATTGTGGTTTCGGAACTCTTATAATGAACTCGATATACTCACCTCTGTCTATCTGAGCAGCCTTTGCATTTACTCCGGACTTCTTCATCAGATCGATAGCCTGCCTTATGGTATTTACAAAAATCCTTATATCCTTTATTGATTTTGTCAGTTTTCTGTCAGTACTCCTGCTGTTGTTTTTTTCCAGATATCTGTCGATGACCTTGTCCACCAGTTCTTCTGTCTTTTTGACATTGAGCCCTTTTTCGCAAACGTGTCTGAGGACCTTTAGCTGAAGCTGCTCATCATGGAGTTTCAGCAATGCCCTGGCATGTCTTTCCGTAAGGTGGTTGTCGGTCAGTATCTTTTTAACAAGAGGAGACAATCGCAGGAGCCTTATCTTGTTGGCAACTGTCGACTGGCTTTTTCCGATTTTCTGGGCCAGTTCTTCCTGTGTCAGGCCATGTTCAGTTATAAGATTGTTATAACCTTCGGCTTCTTCAAGATAATTGAGGTCCTCCCGCTGCAAGTTCTCGATCAGCGCCAGCACCGCAGAATCATTATCATTTATATTAATGATGATAGCAGGTATCTCTTTCAGTCCTGCCATAACGGCAGCTCTGAGCCTTCTTTCTCCTGCGACGAGCTCATAGCTGTTGGTCCCGATTTTTCTTACATTGATCGGCTGAATAACACCATATTGCTGAATTGACTCGCATAATTCTTCAAGAGCACCTTTGCTGAATTGCTTACGGGGTTGGTAGGGATTAGGTCTGATATTTTCTATATTGATATAAGTAATATTCTTCTGTTCGAATCCTTTTTCCTGTCTCGGAAGCTGAATCTTATTCTCCAGCATACAGCACCATCCTTTGCGACGGGTATCGTACCATATGCCTTTTGGCGCGGTACTTTCCCACATATTTTACATTTATTACCTTATTACTGTGTGAAATATAATTCGCCGCGCCTTTTTAATTTCCTTTTTTTTATAGCGAGAATCGTTCGCCACAATAGCGTATATTGCTACATTACACTACTCATATCAACGGATCTCTTGACGGTTTGCCCGCTTTTCTCGGGTATTTTGTCGGTGATTGTCGCAATTTTCTTACAACTATGATGCTTCTTTTTATATCACTGCCCGGCAATGTAAATTCCTTTGCTTCCTCTATCTCTCCTCCCAGCACTTCAAGGGCCTTTTTTGAAGACGATATTTCCTCGGAAATACTGCCTTTCATTGCAATAAAAATTCCTCCCGTCTTTACAAGGGGAAGACAGTATTCGAGAAGCACAGGCATTGACGCAACAGCCCTTGCCGTTGCTGCATCAAACGATTCACGGTATTCCGGAGATATTCCTGCGTCTTCTGCCCTCATATGCACAGCTGATATACCGCTGAGGCCCAGGTGTCCGATAACGGTATTCAAAAAACCTATCCTTTTCTCCAGGGAATCAAGCAATACGACATCAATATCAGGAAGAGCTATCTTAAGCGGTATTCCCGGGAATCCCGCACCTGTTCCCACATCGATAATACTTCTGATTCCTTTGATATACGGCAGTATACTGAGAGAATCAGCAAAATGTTTTAAAATAATCTCTTTATCTTCCACAATGGCGGTAAGATTGATTTTTTCATTCCATTGCAGCAGAAGACGTTTATATTCCAGAAAATCACTGATCATTCTGTCATCGAGTACGACTCCAAATGCAGCCGCGCTTTCTTTCAAATATCCTCCAAGCACTTGTTCCATATCCGTTCTCCTGTGATCTGATTATTTTTTATCTGCACTGCTTACTCTGTCTTGAGTGCTATGTCCTGACCTGGTACTCAGATAAATCAGCAATACCGATATGTCGGCCGGAGAAACTCCTGATATCCTTGATGCCTGACCAACCGAAACCGGCCTCATTTTTGAAAGTTTCTGGCGCGCCTCAAGCCTGAGGCCATGTATGGCATTATAATCTATATCTTCAGGTATCTGCTTCTTTTCCATTTTTTTAAATTGCTCAACCTGCAACATCTGCCTTTTAATATATCCTTCATACTTGATGGAGATCTCCACCTGTTCCGCTATCGGATCATATCTGCGCTTTCCGCCGCTTCTCAGATATTCGGGCCGTTCATTGTCCACCTGTTCCAGTGAACTGTACGTTATCTCCGGTCTTCTCAAAAGCTCGGCCAAACTGACGCCAGTTTTGATATTCGTGCTCCCCAGAGAAGCAAGGAATGCATTGACTTCATCTGACGGCGGCAGATGTGTTTTCTCGAGACGCTGTATCTCAGCTTCGATTTTTTGCTTTTTATCAATAAATTTTCTGTATCTTTCTTCGGATATAAGCCCTACATCGTATCCCTTCTGTGTCAGCCTCATGTCTGCATTGTCCTGCCTTAACAGCAGCCTGTACTCAGACCTGGATGTCATGATCCTGTATGGTTCCGAGGTGCCTTTGGTGACCAGATCGTCTATAAGCACACCTATATACGCATCCGACCTGTCCAGTATCAGCGGCGCTTTACCTTTCAGAAGCTGCGCTGCGTTGATGCCGGCGATAAGTCCCTGGGCTGCGGCTTCTTCATAACCTGAACTTCCATTGATCTGCCCGGCTGAAAACAGCCCTGAGATTTCCTTAAACTCCAGGCTCAGTTTTAGCTGGGTCGGATCGATGCAGTCATACTCTATTGCGTAAGCGCTTCGCATAATATGAACATTTTCCAGGCCCGGCAGTGTTTTTACCATTTCTTCCTGCACGTCTTCCGGGAGGCTGCTTGACATACCCTGCAGATACATCTCCAGGGTATCAAGCCCCATGGGTTCCACAAATACCTGATGTTTCTCCTTGTCCGCGAATCTAACGACCTTATCCTCGATAGACGGACAATACCTGGGTCCTATGCCTTCTATCTTTCCTCCATACAGAGGAGACCGGTGCAGATTGGATCTGATTATCTCATGTGTCCTGCTGCCGGTATAGGTAAGCCAGCAGGACACCTGTTCTCTTTTTATCTCTTCATCCTCGAAGGAGAATGGTATTATAACTTCATCGCCCGGCTGCTCCTGCATTTTTGAAAAATCGATGGTGTTTCTGTTGATCCTTGCGGGAGTGCCTGTTTTAAAGCGCATTAATGTTATGCCCTTCTGCCTGAGACTGTCAGAAAGTTTATTGGCCGGAAACATCCCGTCCGGTCCGCCGCTGTAGCTTACATCACCAATATGTATTTTACCCTTAAGATATGTTCCGGTGGTCAGTATGACAGCTTTGCATTTATATATTGCACCGGTGTGTGTCTTTACGCCTGTAACATGCTTGTTGTTATCATCAGTGAGCAGTTCTGTAATTTCTGCCTGTTTTATATACAGGTTTTCCTGGCTTTCCAGGGTTTTTTTCATTTCAATCTGATATCTTCTGCGGTCTATCTGGGCTCTCAGTGAATACACTGCCGGGCCTTTTGCAGAATTCAGTATCTTTGACTGTATAAGCGTTTTGTCCGCACACTTTGCCATCTCCCCGCCAAGGGCATCGATTTCACGCACAAGGTGCCCCTTGCCGGTACCACCTATACTGGGATTGCACGGCATATTGGCTATACTGTCCAGATTTATGGCAAAAACTATGGTTTTCATTCCAAGCCTGGCACAGGCCAGTGCCGCTTCACAGCCCGCATGTCCCGCGCCGACCACCGCTATATCATAATTACCTGCTATATAATCCATTCTTTTTCCACCGCTTTTCTTATGCAAAAGTATTTAAAAAATTTTAAACATGTACCTTTACAGGATAAGTATTACTTTCCTATGCAAAACCGTGAGAATATTTCCTCCACCACATCCTCGCTGACAGATTCTCCGGTTATTTTTCCGAGAGCTTCCGCACTCTCCTTTATATCGATAGTTATGAAATCCAGCGGAAGGCCGCCCGTATATGCCGCCTCCGCTGACTTAAGGCTTGTAATGGCATCTTCTATGTTCTGCCTGTGCCTGGCATTTGTAATAAGTACCTCATTATTTACGTTTATTTTCCCTCCGGCAAACATTTCATCTATCGTATCTGCCAGAATATCAAGTCCTGTCCCGTCCTCCATTGAAGTTATTATAACGGGAGAATCGGTTATATCCCTGATGCTCTCTTTTATCCGGATAATGCTGTCTTCGCCTGCAATGTCTGTCTTATTGATAATAATGATCCTCTTTTTACCGGCGGTAGCCTTTATTATTTCCATATCTTCAGGTTCCAGCCCTGCCTTTGCATCAAGTACTGCTATGACCAGCTCGGCTTCAGCCGCAGCAGCCTTTGCCTTTTCGACTCCGATAGACTCGACCGGGTCATCTGTGCTGCGGATACCGGCAGTATCAAGGAACCTTACCGGAATACCCCTGATATTTACGTATTCTTCAATGATATCTCTTGTGGTACCGGGAATGTCCGTTACAATAGCCTTGCTGCTCCCGGCCAGGGCATTAAGAAGCGATGACTTACCTGCATTTGGCTTGCCGATGATGGCAGCTGTGACGCCTTCCCTCAGGACCCTTCCCCTCTCGAAGCTTTCTGCGATCTTCCGAAGTTCACCTTTGACCTGTAGTATGCTTTTATACACCATTTCCCCGGTAATATCCTCAATATCATGTTCCGGATATTCGATTACAGCCTCTATGTGAGCTATCAGTTCAATGAGCTTTCTCCTGGCGTTCCTAATATTCTGTGACAGCCTTCCTTCAAGCTGCGCTGCTGCTGCCCTGGAACTTTCTTCCGTTTTTGAGTTTATCAGGTCTATGACAGCCTCTGCCTGAGCCAGATCCATGCGTCCATTTATAAACGCTCTTTTTGTAAATTCTCCTGGCGCAGCTGCCCGCGCCCCGCACCTGAATACCAGTGACAGTACGTTTCTCAGAACAACAATACCTCCATGACAGTTCACCTCGACTGTATCCTCCCCTGTGAAGGTATGGGGACCTTTCATCTTTGTCAGCAGCACGTCATCCACCATATTCCCGTTGGACGGATCTATTATTTTTCCATGAGTGACGGTATGACTTTTAATGTCACTGAAATTTTTCCTGCTGCGGAAGATTTTCTCCGCAATCTTAAACGCATCAGGCCCGCTGATCCTTATAATACCTATTCCGCCTGTACCATACGGTGTTGAAATAGCAGCTATGGTGTCGATGTTTTCATACCATTTTTCATTAATGTTCATAACAGCCTCAATAATATAAAAAATCCAAAATAGTACTCATATTCCGTTACAATTATAATAGAAAAAAATCAGAAAAAAAATTCAAAGAGGACAATTTTTATTGTCCTCTCCTTCGTTAATATAAGTATAGTTTTTCGAGCATGTTTTTCTGTGCCGTATAAATTAAAATATGAATTGCACAAAACTGCGTGTCCTGTAATTGATATTCCATGATCAAAATATTATCGTAATACTATTGCGCAGCGTTCTGCTTCAGTGTAATGACTACTTTCCTGTTGGGTTCTTCCCCTACGCTGTATGTTTCCACGTACTGATTATTCTGCAGTGTGGAGTGTATTATTCTTCTTTCATAAGGATTCATTGGCTCAAGTGATATGTTCCTGCGGTATTTCACAACCTTGTCGGCCAGCCTTTCAGCCAGTTTAACCAGGGTCTCCTCCCTCTTTTGCCTGTAATTCTCGATATCAATTGTTACCCTCTTGTATCTGTCACTGTTTTTATTGACCACAAGACTTGTCAGATACTGCAGCGCATCAAGTGTCTCCCCGCGCCTTCCTATGATGATGCCGCTGTCTTTTCCTGTTATTTTGATCTGTATTGAATCTTCATCCTCTGTTTTCTCGATGTTCACATCAACATTCATCTTTTGAAAAATATCACTCAGAAAACCAACGCCGTCCACTGTCTGTTTTGGTTTGAGCGTTACCTGGACTCTGGCCAGTTTGCTTCCGATACCGAACAGACCTTTGGATCCTTCTTCAATCACATTTACCTCGACATCGTCTCTTTCAGCACCAAGTTCCCTAAGAGCCGAATTGATCGCGTCCTGAACCGTTTTCCCTGTAGCTTCAATCGTCTTGTCCATCTATATCAGCAACCTCCTTCAAAGACACCTGTTACGAAAACATCAGGCAGCCATGGAATACAACATAAACTAACTCGCAAAAATCTGCTTACTTCTTTTTTCTGCCTTTTTTCCCGCCGCCTTTTTTGCTCTGTTTACCGCCATTTTTCCCACCGGCCGGCAACTGTTTCTTTTCTTCATTATTCTCTTTTTCAGTAATTTCTTTATTTATTGTACCACTATCTTCCGAAGACGATGATGTTTTCTCCGTATTATCCGTGCTGCTGCCGTCGGCAGTTGTATTTTTGCCGGCCGCAGCCGCAGTCTGCTCAGTTTTTTTGTTCTTCTTAAGAACATATTTATTTATAAACAACTGCTGGAATATACCAAATACATAACCAGTCATCCAGTAGAGAACAACTCCTGCCGGGGTTTTGAAAGAAATAAGCAATGTCATCAGTGTAGGGACATAGAGCATTGAATTGTTGCAGCCCGCAGGCATTTCATTCTTATTTTTGTTCTTGCTGCTGTTTTCTGTGTTGGTCTTTGGCATCGAAAGCTTTGTTGATATCAGGATAGTTACTGTTGACAGTACTACAAGTATAAACAGAGGAATATAGGTCTTCCATTCAGGACCAAACAGATCTTTGGGGTAATAACTCGCTATCTTCCCCAAATGAAGTCCAAGAAAACTCCTGAAGTCTATCAGCTCTGATTTGTCCAGCAGGCCTGCCACCTGGGACAGTGCATCCTGATGTTCATTGAAATAGTTGAGTGCCAGCATCTCTTTCATAACGCCCATCTTCATAGGCGTTGTACCCATTCCTTTGGCGGCCACTTCAACGATTTGCGGTATTTGAGTTGCCGGGTCTTTTCCCAGCATAAATTTCAAGGGCTGCACTATTACCCAATAAAGAGTAAGAATTATAGGCAATTGTATGAGTGCAGGCAGACAACCGCTGGCCGGGTTGTAATTGTATTCCTGATAAACCTTCATCAGTTCCTGGTTCATTTTATCCTTGTCATTTTTGTATCTTTTCTGGATATCATTTATAAGCGGCTGTATTTCCTGCATTTTCATTGAAGACTTTTGCTGCTTTACTGTAAGAGGCAGTATAACCAGTCTTACGATAAAAGTGAAAATGATGATGGCCAAACCGTAGTTGTGAAATGTAATATCATAAATTAACTTGAGGAATTTTCCAAGCGGGTACGCTAACCAATCGAACGACATATTGTACTTTTCCCTTCAAAAATATATTATTTATACCACTTTGTTTAATCTAATATTTTTCTTTCGACTCAAAAAAATTTTCTCTGCCGTATAGTTTTTTCTGCAAGTAGGGAACTCATCCTTTATTACAGGTAAAGTTTTCCTAAGGTTAAAATAGATCGTATGCGCCTGTATGAAAGGTATACGGTCCCTGTCACTTCTTTATTTCCACATTTCATTATTTCCGTATATATAAATTAACACTTATTACTTAGCTTAATACATTAATGCTGATGTTTACAGCCTGCGCTGATACTGTCCGGGTATTCCTATTTTACCGGATCATATCCTCCCGGGTGGAACGGATGGCACTTAGACAAACGTTTCAGTGCAAGCCAGCTTCCTTTCAGTACTCCGTACTTATTCAGCGCATCTATAGCATATTGAGAGCATGTAGGATAAAACCTGCAGCTTCCTTTGCTCTTAAGCGGCGATAAATACTTCTGATACAGCCGTATCAGAAATATCATAAATTTTTTGATGTATTCCATTTTTCCTTATCGAAAGCCTGTACCTTCTTCAGCAAAAATTTCATTTCTTTGCGGATCTCATCAAATCCGCAAGGCTTATCCGTGTGCCTGGCAACGAATACTATATCGAGACCGTCAGGGATATATGGCTCATAATACCTGTAACTCTCCCTGATCAGTCTCTTTACCCTGTTGCGCCGGACACTATTTCCTATTTTCTTGCCGACTGTTATACCCAGCCTGTTCATCCCGGCGCTGTTTTTCATCGTATAAATAACGATATATTTCCCTGGAAAAAATGTGCCCCTCTTATATATACGCACAAAATCGTTATTTCTTTTCAACGATACAGTCTTTTTCATTTTCTCCCTTTCAGATGCAACGGCCAGTCACACGGCAATAAACCGCACTGAAAGAAAAAGACCACACTTATGCGGTCTTACGCTGAAAGCACTTTTCTCCCTTTTAGCCTGCGTCTTCTTAATACCTTTCTGCCATTTCTGGTACTCATTCTCTTTCTGAAGCCGTGCTCTTTACTCCTTTGCCTTTTTTTCGGCTGATATGTCCTTAACACAGTTTACACCCCCGTTTCTTGCTTCAGGTAAGCTGCATCGCTTCCCTAATAATTATTTGCTGTTATATGAATAATTAATCAAAAATCAAATCCTGGTATTCCTAAAAATAAAGCATCACGCCAATTATATATTATAAGCTTCCGTTATGTCAAGAAACTATTTATTAATTACCTGTTCAACCGGAAAAGTGCCGCTATGCCGAAGATATAAAAGCTTGCGGTAATCCTTCTGTGCCTTTGGTCAAATTTCCACAGGCGGATGAATAATCCACAGCCACGCAGGTCAGGCATCATGGATATTTTTTACATACAGAGGTTAATGAACCGCTCTTTGACAAATCTATAATAATGAAGAAAAAGATTATTTACTTTTATTGCTATCTATTTATCCGGCTTTAAAGGTTGTGGATAAATGAAGATTTTTTACTCTATTTGTGGATAACTAGTCCATTTGTCAATTGAATATTGCCCAAAAGTCTGATATATTATTTATGCTTATAAAGTGATTCACATAACAAAAGAAAAATCAGGATCCATAGATCTAAATTTTCGTACAGTTATGTACTTGCCTGACAAAGTTTTTGTCGTTCACGATAATACTAACTAACCTTGGAGGAAACATCATGAATACGTCGATATCCGGTCTATGGCCCAGAGTACTTGATCTGCTGAAAAACGAACTTACAGAGATCAGTTATAACACCTGGATCAAGACTATAGAGCCCATATCTATAAACTCAGACACAATTGAACTTGGAGTTCCTACAGATTTTAACAAGGGCATACTGGAATCAAGATACCTTACATTAATATCAAACGCAGTAAAGCAGGTTACATCAAAAGAAATAACTGTTAAAATTACAGTTCCGTCCCAGGAACCTGCAGCATCCCGCAGCCATCAGGCTGAAACGGCTGCAGCTGATGAGACCTGCAATTCAATATTGAATCCCAAATATACATTTGATACTTTTGTCATCGGCAACGGCAACAGGCTCGCTCATGCTGCCTCCGTGGCAGTAGCCGAAGCACCGGCTCAGGCATACAATCCTCTTTTTCTTTATGGAGGAGTTGGTCTCGGAAAAACGCATCTTATGCATGCCATAGGTCATTACATACTGGCTCAGAACCCGTCATCCAAGGTTCTGTATGTATCCAGCGAAAAATTCACCAATGAGCTGATCAATGCCATAAAAGATGACAGAAATGAAGAATTCAGAGGCAAATACAGAAATATTGACGTTCTGCTGATAGACGACATCCAGTTCATCGGAGGTAAAGAAAGGACCCAGGAAGAATTTTTCCATACATTCAATGCCCTTTATGAAGCAAACAAGCAGATAGTTATATCAAGTGACCGGCCACCCAAAGAGATCACAACGCTGGAGGACAGGCTCCGCTCAAGGTTCGAGTGGGGGCTGGCCGCTGATATCCAGTCTCCCGATTTTGAAACAAGGATCGCAATACTCAAAAAGAAGGCTCAGATGGAGAACATATCTATACCCAATGACGTCCTTGCATTTATTGCAGACAAAGTCGTTTCCAATATCAGAGAACTGGAAGGCGCCCTGAACAGGGTCATAGCGTACTCCTCACTTACTGACACGGAAATATCGGTAGATTTGTGTGCAGAGGCACTGAAAGAAATACTTGCTGCTTCAAACAATAAAGTAATAGATACGAAGCATATTATTGAATCAGTAGCCAGATACTTTGATCTGAGGCCGGAAGATTTCCTCTCCCAGAAAAGAAACAGGAACATCTCATATCCAAGGCAGATCGCTATGTATCTCTGCAGGGATATACTTGGACTTTCTCTTCCAAAAATCGGTGAGGAATTCGGCGGAAGGGACCACACCACTGTAATACATGCGATTCAAAAAATTGAGGAAGACATTAACTCGAACCAGGAGACAAAAAGGACCATAGATGAACTCAAACGCACCGTAACAGGAAAGTGATGTTATCCCCAGAAAATGTTGATATGGGGATAACATGATGTTGGTAATATGTTGATATTTTATCCTGCTTTGATTTAACCTGAATTAAACAACAAAATATCAACACCGAAATCAACAGGCAAAAAGGGGACAAAATCAAGGTTTCCGCAAGTTATTCACCGAATTAACAACACTTACTGTTATTACTGAAATTTATATTATACTCATAAAAAATACGGAGGTAAAAGAAATGAAGTTCGTATGTTCAAAAGAAAACCTGCTGGAAGGTATAAACATAGTTCAAAAAGCCGTGTCGACCAAGACAACTCTTCCCATACTCGAAGGTATACTCATAGAAGCCGGGGAAAAAATAAAACTGACGGGAAATGATCTTGAAATAGGAATAGAGTGCTGTGTAGATGCTGATGTCAGGGAGGAAGGATCTATTGTACTGAATTCACGGATGTTCGGCGACATCGTCAGAAGACTTCCTGATTCGGAGGTGTATATTGAGGTAAAAGAAAATAATACCGTATCCATTGAATGTGAAAATTCTCTGTTCGAAATAAGAGGCCTTTCACCGGAAGGATTTCCTGAATTGCCTTCAATAGAGAAACAAGACGGTATAAAGATAAGCCAGAAAGCCCTGAAAGACATGATAAGGCAAACAATATTTGCGGTAAGTGCAGATGAAAACAGGCCATTGCTTACAGGGTCACTGTTCGAATACAAGACAGGGGTATTCACCATTGTGTCCATTGACGGATACAGACTGGCTATGAGGAGGGTAATACCGGAAAATTCAGAAGCTGAAAACAGTACTGAGAGAAGACTGGTAATACCTGGAAAGACACTTAATGAGATAGCCAAGATAATACAGCCTGTAGACGATGAAATGTATATATACGCATCCGGCAACCAGATACTGTTTGACATGGGGAAATGTATAATGACTTCAAGGCTGCTCGAAGGTGAATACCTGAATTATATGAGTATTATACCAAGAGAACATGAAACGAAAATAACCGTAAATACAAAAGATCTTCTGGCATGCTTTGAGAGGGCTTCACTGGTGATTACCAGCGAGGAAAGGAGATATCCGGTCAGGCTGGAAATAGATGATGAAGTAATGGTGATTACAGCCAATACGGAGGCAGGAAATGTAAGAGAAGAAATAAAAGTTGAAATGGAAGGAAAGAAACTGGATATTTCATTCAACCACAGATATTTTATTGAAGCATTGAGGGTAATAGACAATGAAATGATAGATATTTTCTTTACTACAAATATAGGACCCTGTACTATAAGACCTCTGCAGGGTGATGATTTTGCTTATCTTATTCTGCCCATAAGAAAATAATGGGTAAAAAGGCAGGGAGCAGATTATATTGGAAAAAATAAAAATAACAACTGAATTCATAAAGCTTGAACAGATGATGAAGTTTGCAGGTTTGGCAGAAAGCGGTGCGGAAGCAAAAAGTATTATTACAGGCGGAAATGTAATGGTGAACGGAAACACCGAACTGCAGAGGGGAAAAAAACTCAGGCACGGTGATATTGTTAGCTATGAAGGAAAGGAATATATTATAGAATAACTGATATCCTGAATTTGATGTGAAGGGGTATATTTTTGAAATTAAGAAATATCGTTCTGAAAAATTACAGAAATTATGAAAAAGCTGAAATAGAACTGGCTGATACTTTTAATATAATTTACGGAGATAATGCCCAGGGGAAAACGAATATCATTGAAGCTGTATTTTTATGTGCTTCAGGAAGATCTCACCGTACGACAAAAGATGCCGAACTTCTCAGATACGGCCAGGAATTTTTTGAAATAAAGGTCTTGTATTCAAAACAGTCAAGAGACGAGGAAATCCATATAACTTTCAGCAGGGGCGAAAGAAAAAAAATATGGATAAATGAAATACAGCAAAAAAAGATAGGCAATTTAATGGGACACCTTAATGCCGTTATCTTTGCTCCCGAGGATCTTCTCATAGTAAAGGAAGGTCCGGCTGAAAGAAGAAGATTTATAGATATTGCAATAAGTCAGCTGAGGCCGGCTTATTTTTACGATCTGCAGCAATATTCAAAAATACTGTTTCAGAGAAATAATCTTTTAAAATCAATGGCAGTAAGGAATAACAGCGGTGATACACTGGAAATATGGGACTGCCATTTGATAAAGACAGGAGCAAGGATAATAAGGACAAGATCAGAATTTGTCAAAAGGCTTAACCTGCTGGCGGATAAAAGACATGAAAGGCTGACAAACTGCAGGGAAAAGCTGGAAATAATATATGATCCATCCTTCTGTACAGATAACAGTTATGAGCAAAAAGATATTGAAGATGCTTTCCTGACGAACATCAAAAAAATGAGGGACCGTGAAATATCAAGAGGGACCACGCTGCTGGGACCACACAGGGATGATATTGATATCGTGCTCAACGGAGAGAGCACAAAAATATATGCATCCCAGGGCCAGCAGAGGACGGCGGTGCTGTCCATGAAATTTGCGGAGATTGATCTTATAAGAGACGAAACAGGAGAAAATCCTGTTCTTTTACTGGATGATGTATTGTCAGAGCTGGATGACAGCCGGAAGGAATACCTGCTGGACAATATTGAAGGGATACAGACACTGATAACCAGTACAGAAAAGAGATTTTTCAGCAGAAATAATGAAAACGCGGCTTTTTTTTATGTAGAGAGTGGAAAAATAAAAAGAGAATGATCTGAAAAGCTTTTATATTCAAAAATCGCATCACGTCTTCCCATACTGCGGAATAAGGATGTGCATTTGCACAGAAAATTTATTTAGGATAGAATATAAAGGATAAGATTTGCAGGAGGATGGAAATGTTTTTGCATATAGGCGGCGATAAGGTAATACCGGTTAAGAATATTATTGCTATATTGGATATTGAAACTACCACAATATCAAAGGATACCAAAGAGTTTTTGAAAACAGCGGAAGATGAGGGTTTCATAGAATCCATATCAGATGATCTGCCACGATCTTTTATAATAACCGAGGAAAACAAAAAAAGCAAAATATATCTGTCTCCGATATCATCAGTGACATTGCAGAAAAGATCTGGCTTTGTAGATGGAATTGCAAATTTATAATACTTCAGACAAACAAACCAGGAGGATTATATGAGCGGATTGAATGGTGAAAATCATAACACATATGATGAGAATCAGATACAGGTACTTGAAGGGCTGGAAGCAGTAAGAAAAAGACCCGGTATGTATATTGGGAGCACTTCAATAAGAGGTCTCCATCATCTTGTATATGAGATAGTTGCAAACAGCATAGATGAAGCACTTGCAGGAAGATGCGACAAAATTGTTATAACCGTTGAAAAGGATAACTCAGTTACAGTAGAAGACAACGGAGGAGGTATCCCTGTCGGAATTCATCCCAAAATGGGCATTCCTACAGTAGAAGTGGTCCATACGATACTTCATGCAGGAGGTAAATTCGGAGGAGGTGCATATACCGTATCAGGAGGACTTCATGGTGTTGGTGCATCTGTTGTAAATGCGCTCTCTGAATACCTGGAAGTAGAGGTGGCAAGAGATGGAAAGATATACCGGCAGAGATATGAAAGAGGAAAGACGGTAACACCTCTGGAAGTTGTCGGTGAGGCAGATTATACAGGAACAAAGACTCATTTTAAACCGGATCCGCTGATATTCGAAGAAACAGTTTTTGATTTTGACCTGATGGTAAACAGATACAGAGAGATGGCTTTTCTGAATAAAGGTGTACACATCAGGCTTATCGACGACAGACAGGAAAAAAGAAATGAAATAGATCTTCATTATGAAGGCGGGATTGTTTCTTTTGTGGAGTATATCAATAAAGATAAGGAAGTACTGCATGATCCTCCCATATATATAGAAGGAGAGAAAGACGGAGAATATTGTGAGATTGCAATGCAGTATAATGACAGGTATGTTGAGAACATTTTCAGTTATGCCAATGATATAGCAACGACTGAAGGCGGCACTCACCTTACGGGATTTAAATCAGCTATAACGAAAGTAATAAATGATTATGCTCGAAAATATAATTATTTGAAAGAAAACGAAAAAAATCTGATGGGAGAGGATGTAAGAGAAGGTCTTACGGCGATTGTAAGCGTAAAATTACTGAATCCCCAGTTTGAAGGACAGACCAAGACAAAGCTCGGAAACAGTGAAATAAGAAGCATGGTAGAAACAGTAGTTACAGAGAAGCTGGAAAGTTATCTAGAAGAGAATCCGGCAGTAGCGAAAATCATACTGGAAAAATGCGTAATGGCTTCAAGGGCAAGAGAAGCTGCCAGGAAAGCAAGAGAACTGACAAGGAGAAAATCGGCATTCGAAACTACAACTTTGCCTGGAAAACTTGCTGATTGTACAGAAAGGGATCCATCGCTATGCGAGATATATATAGTTGAGGGAGATTCCGCAGGAGGATCTGCCAAGCAGGGAAGAGACAGAAGATTTCAGGCAATACTGCCTCTGTGGGGAAAGATGCTGAATGTCGAAAAATCAAGACTGGACAAGGTTTATGATAATGAAAAGCTGGCGCCTGTAATCACGGCGTTGGGAGCTGGTATCGGTGATGAGTTTGACATTACAAAGTTAAGATATGACAAAGTAATAATAATGGCTGATGCCGATGTAGATGGATCACATATAAGGACTCTGCTTCTGACATTCTTCTACCGTTATATGAAACCGCTGGTAGAACAGGGCCATGTATATATCGCGCAGCCGCCGCTATTCAAAGTTTACAAGGGCAAAGAAGAATACTACGCCTATACTGAAAAAGAAGTAGATGAAATTAAAAAGGCACATAACTGGAGTACAGAAGACTGTGATGTACAAAGGTACAAAGGTCTTGGAGAAATGAGTTCAGAACAGTTGTGGGAAACAACAATGAATCCTGAAACACGTAAAATGCTCAAAATAGAGCTAGATGATGCTGTAGAAGCAGATAAAATATTTACACTGCTGATGGGCGACAAGGTTGAACCAAGAAAAGATTTCATACAGGAACACGCAAAATATGTTACAAATCTTGATGTATAGAATAATAACAGAATTGTATTCAGAATAGAAACGAACGGAAATAATAATGTTTCACGTGAAACAAATTTAAGGCAGCAACAGACATTGCTGCTTTTTTGTATAAGAAAACCCCGCGTTAGACGCGGGGTTCAGTAAAGCTTATAGCGGTGAGGAAAAAAGAAAACTCCTTTTGATATAATGAAAGTTGCGGTCTGCTAACTGCAACAAGAATA
>Ga0134090_1001097_pt1 | contig 18778 bp, 38 predicted proteins | sample 1_4taG_FD_94453 | JGI IMG/M metagenome (GOLD analysis project Ga0134090, IMG submission 94453) | Switchgrass degrading microbial communities from high solid loading bioreactors in New Hampshire, USA - 1_4_20_6_A1 metaG | ecosystem: Engineered > Bioreactor > Semi-continuous > Anaerobic >...
AGGAGGTAAAAGATTTGAAGAAGCTGAAAAATTATCTGCAAAGTTTATAGCTTATAAGCTAAAGGAGAAAGGTTGGGAAATTGACAAAGTCAAGAAACATCAAGACTTCAGCGGAAAATACTGCCCTCATAGAACATTAGATATGGGTTGGCAAAGATTTTTAAGGATGGTTAATGCAGAACTAAATAAGTTAATAGGAGATGATAAGATGGCTGATAATAACACCCCCAGTCCATGGGCTAAAGAGGCCTGGGAATGGGCTAAAAAAGAAGGATTTTTAGATGGGACTAGACCAAAAGATTCAGTTACAAGAGAGGAATTAGCAATAGTTCTACAAAGGTTGGTGAATAAACTTGGATAAGATTTCAGAAAAAGACTTAGAGAAATTATTAACCCTTAAAAGGAAACAAAAGAAAAAGAATAGGTTTTCAAAGTTTATAGTTACATTAGTAATTTTATTAAATGTTACATTTACTGCAGCTGTTTTATATGTATTTCTTCACATAGGGAATGAACCAACGACATTAATTACAGCATGGTTTGCTTTTACTACAGGGGAGTTATGGATGTTATCCAGCATAAAAAAGAAGAAAATAAAGGAGGATAGCAATGAATATTAATATAGATATAATGGTTAAGGTAATCATACCAATTTTAGGAGCTATCATAACATATTTGATAGTTCCTTTTATTAGGCAGAAAACTACAAAGGAACAAAGGGAAAATATTTACTTCTGGGTAAGAGTAGCAGTTCAAGCAGCAGAGATGATTTTCAACGAGAAGGGTAAAGGTAAAGATAAAAAACAATATGTAATTGATTTTCTAGCCTCTAAAGGAATTAACATAACAATGCAAGAATTGGATGTACTTATTGAGGCAGCAGTAAAAGAATTGAATATTATATAAGACAAAGTAGACCAGGATTAAATTCCTGGTCTTTTTTTATTTTTTGAATACCTTCTAAATTGCCCTATAACGAAAGATTTTTAACATGGTAATAGTCTAGGTATATTAATCTATAAAAACGCGTCAGGAAGGCTATAACAGGGCTAGAATGAAATTTATTAATAAAAGATATTCCTCTTTTTTATTCTACTATAAAAATTTCAAGAAATCTTGAAAAATATTATTGACATTCAAGATTTCTTGAATTATAATAAAAGTAACAAGATAGAAAAGATGAAAGGGGAATGAGAAATGGCTTGGTATTATGGTACTTACAGTTGCGGACACGAAGGGAGAGTAAATATAATAGGGCCTACAAAGGATAGACAATTGAAAGCGGATAGAGAGTTTGAAAAGATATGTCCAGAGTGTTGGCAAAAGCATGTGGAAAAAGAAAGAGAGAGACAAAACGAAGAAGCTGCTGAAAAAGCTAAAGAAATGGAATTACCAGAATTAGAAGGCAGCGAAAGGCAAGTTGCTTGGGCAAATACATTAAGACAAAAGCTAATCGACAGATTTAGTAAACTTGCAGAAGATAAAGCAGAGGTAAATACATTAAACAAATTATATGAGCTTAATGTAACAGCAGAAGATATATTGAAAATTAGAGATTATATTATTACAAATATAACATCAGCAAGATATTATATCGACAATAGGGATGAATACATCGCTTATATTATTGAGCAAGAAAAGAAGGAGGCTTTAAAAACTGAAGAACAGATTATAGCAGAAGAACTTGAAAAAATGAGAGAAGAAGAAATAAAGAAAGAATCTACTGTATACCCTGAAAAAAGAGTTACGGATGTCCCAGTTGAAATTAAAACCACGAATGATACTATAAAAGTATACTTTGAAAAGAATGAAGATTTTAGACAGATAGTTAAAGAGCTAGGTTATAGATGGAATAGACCATGTTGGGAAAGGGAATTGAGGGTAACTAATGGAACCATTGAGGATAGAGTTGCAGAACTAGGCAATAAACTTCTAAACGCAGGATTTCCGGTAATGATCTTAGATAAAAAAGCAAGAGAAAAAGCAATTAGCGGTAACTTCGAGCAGGAACACACTAGATGGGTATATGCAAGAATGGATGATGAATACAAAGGGTGGCTTTCAATTAAATGGCAAGGCTATAATAACGATTTATACAAAACCGCTAGAAAATTACCTGGCAGCAGATGGAATAAAGGGGTATTGGTAAAAGTAGAGTATTACAAAGAAATTGAAGATTTTGCAGAGTTGTACGATTTTAGATTTAGCGAAGGAGCTACCAAGCTTATAGAAGAGCACAAAAAAAGTTTGGAAGATATAGAAGAAGTGATCCCTACTAAGGTTAAGGAGAAGGAATTGAAAGATGGATTGAAAGAAATTTTAAATAGCAGCACTGATATATTAGATGATTTAAAGGATGATTAGAATGAAGTTAAAAACTGAATTACAGGAGCACCAAATAAAAGCAGTAGAGAAGCTCCAGCACATAAAAGTTGGAGCCCTCTACATGGAAATGGGAACAGGGAAAACTAGAACAGCTATAGAACTTATCTATAGAAGATTTAAAAAGGGGAAAATAGACAAAGTTCTATGGCTATGCCCCTGCTCAGTCAAAACCACCATCAAAAGAGAATTAGAAAAACACATTGATGGTGATTTATCTAATTTTATTATAGCAGGAATTGAAAGCTTATCAAGTAGCATAAGATTAAATTTTGAATTATTAAGACTTGTAGAAAAATATCGAGTAATGCTTATAGTAGATGAAAGTAATTTAGTCAAAAATCACAGAGCTAAAAGAACAATAAATATTACCAGGCTAGCAGAAAAATGTGAATATAAACTTATTCTAAATGGCACTCCAATAAGTAAAAATGAAAAAGATTTATTTTCTCAATGGTATATATTAGATTGGCGAATACTTGGTTATAAATCTTTCTGGAGCTTTGCAGCTAATCATTTGGAATATGATGATAAAATACCAGAAAAAATTAATAGTGTTTTAAATGTAGATTATTTAGTTAAGAAAATAGCTCCATATACTTACCAAGTTAAAAAAAGTGAATGTTTAGATTTGCCTAGTAAAACATATGAAACTGTATATTATCATTTAACACAAGCTCAATATATGCATTACGGATATGTAGCAGATAAATTACTATTTGATTTAGATGAGTTAAAGCCATATACGATATATAGATTATTCAGTGGGCTTCAGAATGTAATTGCAGGTTTTAAAGTTACAGAAATAAAAGATGGAGAAGAAAAACATCTTATTACTGAACCATTTTTCAAGGATCCAAAAGATAATCCCAGAATACAAAAATTGTTTGATATAATAGATGGAATGGAAGATAAAGTAATAATATTTTGTAAATATACTTATGAAATTGAAATTATTACAAAATTAATAAACGAAACATATGGGGCAGGAAAAGCAGTTGAGTTTTATGGGAACCTTAATCAGAAGAAAAGGCAAGAGAATTTAAAAAAGTTTGAAAATGAGGCACAATTTCTAGTTGCAAATAAAACTTGTGCAGGATATGGATTAAATCTACAATTTTGTAGCTATGTAATCTTTTACTCAAATGATTGGGACTATGCTACGAGAAGTCAAGCAGAGGACAGAGTTCACAGGATAGGGCAACAAAATAATGTTCATTATATAGATATTTGTGCAGCTAATACATTAGATGAAAGGATATTAAAATGTTTAGAAAGAAAAGAAAATCTTATTGATTGCTTTAAATACGAATTAGAACAACAAAAAGATAAAAAACAAGAGTTAGTAGAGCTATATATTTATGGTAGAGACCACAAAGGGAGATTGAAGCGTAAAGGCATAAAAACAGAACATATCAAAGCATATGAAGATCTAAAGGAGGGATATGATGACGAAGATATACAATAACAATAAAAATGTATTAGAAGCAGCATTTGAGAGATTGGAAATAGCATTTAATTCTTTTGACAATATATACTTTAGTGTTAGTGGGGGAAAAGATAGCAGTATAATGTTGCAATTAGCGGCAAAAGTAGCGAGAAAATTAGGGAAGAAATTTGATGTACTTTATATAGATTTAGAGGCTCAGTATAAGGCTACTATAGAACATATTGAAGAGTTAATAGAAGAAACCAAGGATGTAGTAAATAGATGGTACTGGGTAGCTTTGCCGATAAGTCTTAGAAATGCGGTATCAGTTATACAGCCTAAGTGGATATGCTGGGATAAAAAAGATAAGCACAAATGGGTCAGAGACATGCCTAGAAATAAACATGTAATAAATGAAGATAATTGCCCATGGGATTGGTTTGAAAGAGGTATGGAATTTGAAGATTTCATTGTATATTTTGCAGAGTGGTATCATGAAAAACATGGTGGAATTACAGGCACAGGGGTAGGTATTAGATCAGACGAGAGTTTAAATAGATTTAGCACAATCGTATCCGATAAAAAGGTTAGATATAAAGACTATGGTTGGGCTACCAAATTAAAAGTTAGTCAAAATAAATGGCTAGATATATATAATTTTTATCCTATATATGATTGGAGAGCAGAAGATGACTGGGGAGCTGTAGCAAAGCTAAATTTAAAATTTAATCAAATATATGAACTGATGTATAAAAATGGACTTTCTATATATGAGCAAAGGTTATGTCAGCCATATGGAGATGACCAGAGGAATGGGTTAGATCAATTTAAAGCATTAGAGCCTGAAACATGGGAAAAAGTTCTTAACAGAGTCCATGGGGTAAACTTTGGTAATATATATGCCAGGACTTCTTTATTAGGAAACATAAAATCGGAAAAACCAGATAGTATGACCTGGGAGCAATATACAGTATGGTTATTAGAGACAATAGGGTTATATGCTCCTGAGTTAGAAGACCATTACTATAGGAAAATTAAGACTTTCTTAGAATGGTACGAAAAAGAAGAAGGTTTAAAAGTAAAAGATATTCCAGATGAAGCAGATAAAAAGCTTGAAAGTGCAAAGAAAGTAGCAAGTTGGAGAAGAATTGCAAGAGCAATTGAGAAAAATGATTTTTGGATGAGTAGGCTATCTTTCGGGCAAACAAAATCAGATGTAAAGAAGTTATTTGAGTTAAAGAAAAAATATAAGAATCTAATCTATGGTAAAGACACAGATTCTAAACCATTAAAAAGAATAGCAGAGGAGTTGAATAAAGATGATAATACCAATTACCAATCAGTCTAAAAACTTCTATGCACACCTGGGAAGAGTTTTTGGTTCAAGAGAAATAGAAAAATTAACTGGGGACAGAATATATGATGATGACGGCAAAGTATGGTATGTATATTTTAAAAATAGTAAGCCAGTTGCTTTTGTATCTGTTAAGGATAATGTAATTAGAAATGTATGGGCTGATGATAAAAACTGTTTGCAAAAAGTATTAGAAAAAATTAAAAGTGAAATAAAGACAAGTACAGTAACTAAATACTTTGTTGATGTTTATAAAGCTGCAGGTTATAAAGTGATAGAACATAGTATAAATTTTGTAAAGATAAGGGGTGGAATTGATGAATAAGAGGATTTTATCATTAGTAGAGGAACTAAAAAAAGAATTAACAGGAATGGAATTAGACGAAAAGGTCCAATTTTTAAATATGATTAAATCTGAATTAAGGAAAGTTTCTCCTTTTGAAGAACCAGTTGATATGGTGATGTGGGTACCAGCAGAAAAAGTACAAGCCAATGCTTATAATCCAAATAAAGTTGCTAGCCCAGAAATGAAACTACTTTATACTTCTATTAAATTAGATGGTTATACTCAACCTATCGTAGCATATAAACTACCTAATGATAGATATGAAGTAGTAGATGGATTCCACAGAAATAGGGTAGGCAAAGAATATACAGATATTTATAAGCGAATACATGGATATTTACCAATAGTAGTAATAGATAAACCAATAGATGAAAGGATGGGAAGTACGATTAGGCACAACAGAGCAAGAGGAACCCATCAAATTAGAGGCATGAGTGATATTGTGTTAGAACTAACAAGAGAGGGATGGAGTGAAGAAGAAATATGCAAAAAGTTAGGTATGGAAATTGACGAAGTAATAAGGCTTAAACAGATAACAGGGCTTAAAGAAGCTTTTGCAAACCATGAATTTAGTAAATCGTGGGAAGAGTATGAAAGTAAAAGGAAGAGACAAGGGAGGAATGAAGATGTATAAATATGAAGTTGGGCAAGTAATTGGGAGATTTAAAGGTAGGCAAGAAGGCGTACTATTTGATATGGCTGATGATGGAGCTACATTAGTTATTTTATTTAACAAGCCAACACAGCAGGAAATACAAGAAATAAAGCAAGGGAAATTGCAATTTGGCATGTTCGTGAAGGAAGGCATTATATTTATACTTAGTAAGTTTGGATCAATGTCATGGATGGATGCACCATACCATGTAGCATTATCTAAAAACCTTACAGCATTGCAAGATATAGACGAAGGCAAAGGTTACGGATGCCATATTGTATTAGCAGATACTGCAACAGGAGAAATAAAAGCAATGAGGTTAGTCGGCTTAAGCACACAATATTCTAAAAAACTAAAAGCAAATATTGAATCACAAAAAGAGCAAAATTTTAATGAGCTAGATTATGCTAGAAAGTTAAATAAGATATTTAACACATATTCAACAAAAGAAATGGTAAATTATTCAGAGGTTAGTTGTAGGATTAAATAGGGGGGATGATATGGGGATATTAGATGAGGTATATACTTTTCCAGAAGCGGCAGAAATATGGGGGCTGGATAAATCTACTTTAAGAAAAGCAGTAGTAAATGGTAGATTTAAGGAAGGAATAGATTATAGAAAGGCGGGGGGAACAAATGTAATTACTAGGGAAGCAATGATAAGAGAATATGGAGAGCCTAAAAAAAGAGGTAGGAAATAATCCTACCTCTTTTATTTACCTTTGGACAACCACTAAACACTGTACTAATAAATACTGTACTTATATAAATAATATAATAGTTATTAGCCTACCTCTAAGGAATCAAAGCCCTGGACCAAAACCAGGGCTTTTTTATTGAGAATTTACCACTAGTTAATTAGGTGGGTTTTTATTTAATGATTTAGCCAAAAATTAGCCAATAAGTTTTGTATGATATTGAACAATATTAAACTAAATAAAACAAAGAACGTTGATATTTCAACGTTCTTGAATTGTATAAAACTTTAAAAAACGGCTTTTTGAGAATCAGTTGGTCGGGGGTTCGAGTCCCTCAGGGTGCGCCAACTCTTTAATTTTACTATATTTCATAAGACACGTTTTTTAGAGAGAAAAAATTTAGCCAAAAATTAGCCAGTTAGTTTTTACTTGAAAAGAGTATTAAGATTTTCTACATCTTTTATTTTTGTTGATTCTAAAACATGGGCATAGATTTCTGTTGTTTTAATGGAGCTATGACCTAATAACCTTGATACTGTAATAAGTTGAGAACCATTTTTTAATAGTTGTGTAGCATAGGTGTGCCTAAGAGCATGAAATTTTTTATAAGGCACATCTATATTTTTAAATATTCTTTGCCAAGCTCTTAATAAATTTCTACTATCAATGTAGGTTCCTGTAGCTGATGGGAAAAGTAAGTTATTTTCTTGGTATAATTCACCTAATTTTAATTTTTCTAGGTTTCGGATCTTGTTTAATTCAACAAGGTCCTTTTTTAATTCTGTAGGAATAGGAACTTTTCTTATGGAACTTTTTGTTTTAGGCCTTGTAACTTTTACCCCATAGTGGTACTTATCTGGACCATCATATACTTTTACGTTACTTAAAGTTTTGGTAACTCGTACTTCCATGTCGTTAACATCAGATTTGTTTAATGCTAAAATTTCCCCTTGCCTTAATCCTGTTCCTAGAGCAAATTTAACTAATATTTTTAATTTGGGATTGGTAATATTATTTAAAATGATAGATATTTCTTCTTCTGAAAAAGTTTCTATTTTGCTTTCATCTTCAAATAACATATCTAATTCTTCAATAGTTTCTTCTTCTTTATATTGGTCTAAACTAATTCCTTCGCAAGGATTCCTTAATAAGTATCCTTCCATTACAGCATATTTGAAAAACATATTAATTAATTTATGTGCATTCTTAATTTGAGAATAAGTTTTTCCTTTTTCATATAAGTCATTGTAATACTTTTGAATATTTATTCTTTGAATATCTTCTAATCTCATATATCCTATTTCAGCATTTTCTATATAGTTTCTATAGATGCCCTCATATCTTTCAAAACTAGATTCTTTAATTCCTGATACTCTTAAAATGTTCCATATCCAATCATACATGGCCATAGAAAGCGAATCCTTTTTTATAACGTGATTTAATCCTAAATGATTTTCTTGTAACCATTTATCTCTTTTATTTTCAGCATCCTTTTTTGATTTGCCATAAAAATTTTTTACAATGTCTTTTCCATTCTTATCTTTTCCTACAACAATTCTAATTCGATAATATTCTTTGCCATTAATAGTAACATTTGTTTTTATTGCCAAATTTTTCACCCCCACTTATTTATTATAATTTTTCAATAACGCCTAAAGGATTAAAATACACTATATAATTATCGATTTCATAATATAAACCATATTTTTCTCTATAATATGTAACAGCATCTTCTAGAAACTGTTCACTTACATTGAGATATTCTGCTATTTCATATCTGTTCCTACATCCATCCTTGTAAGCGTTTATTAATCCAATGACTCCAACCAACTTGTCATAAGCCCATGCCCTAGCTCTTTTTTCTTGTTTTTTATTTTCTAATTTAGATTGATCTATTATATTTCCACAGGAAGTGAAATGATGCCCAAGTTCTTCTGCTAATATGCACTTTTTTTCCGCTTCTGTATCTATGTTGCTATTAAGTGTTATAATATTATCTACATATAAACCCTTCATTTTCCCTATGTAATTATTTTCAAAATACTCTATTCCTTCTTTTTCTATTTTTATAAGCAAATCTTCATAAGTCATATATAAGCCCCCTTTATGTCAATTTACTTTTTTCTCCTAGATAGTATAAACTGGACGTAATCTTCTATTTGCTTTTGCTCTTCTTCTGTTAGCTCTACACCTTCTGGTAGGTGGGCAGCTATTGTGGTAGGTTTTCTGTTTTTTTCTCTGGTAACATCACTGTTAGCCATTTCCTCTAATTCCTCAATTGTAATTCCCAATGCTTTGCATATTTTTATTACATTATCTACAGAAGCGTTGCCAACGCCCCTTTCTAATATTGAATATAGAGTTGTATAAGGAACATTAGCTTTTTCAGCGAAAGCTTTTAGGCTTAAGCCGGTATCTTTAATTAATCTTCTTATCACTTTAGTTCTTTCCATTTTCATACCCTCCATTAAATACGATATTTCGTACATTTGTTATTATAATACTATATTATTCCCAAAATGTAAATAAGAATATACGAAATTGCAAATATAAATTCATAAAAAGGGTTGACAATATACGAAATTGAGAATATAATTAAAGAAAGAATACGCAAATGCAAATTAACACGAAGATAGGAGGGAGAAAATTGTATAGAAACTTAGAAGCTGAAATGGTAAGAGAAGGTGTTACTAGAAAAAACTTAGCAGAAGCCTTGAATGTTAGATATGCAACTATAATAGATAAACTGAAAGGCAGATATAGTTTCACACTTGATGAGGCCTTTGTTATAAGAAATAAATTTTTTCCAAATCTAACGCTTGAATATTTGTTTGAAACCGAAGAACAAACTGCATAGAAAGGAGGAACGAAAAGTGGAAACTAAACTTGTATCAATTAAACAGGCTTCTAAAATGTTCAACTTTCCACTACAAAAGTTATATCAATTGGTTGAAAACAAAGAGGTTCCATATGTTGAAATAGAAAATCTTTCAGGGACTATAAGTAACAAAATAAATACTAGAGTTTTTGCAGAGTGGCTTGATGAATTAGCACGAAAGCAAGTAAGAATATAAGGAGGTAATCTAAAATGAATAAGCTTGAAAAATTAATAGGAACTAAACAAAAAGTCTACTATCCTTGGAAACAAAAATTTTTACATCGGGTAGTACACAAAGACCGTGAAGGCTACTATGTGAAATATCAAGGAAAGAAAAAACGACTAAGACTAGCAATCAACGATTTTGGGGAAATGGTGAGGTTTGAAGTGATTCATGAAGGGAGGGACAACCATGGATAAAGAGCTCAAAGAAATTAAAGAACAGATGAGACAAGCAGAACAAAACTTCAATTACGCAGGTCAAGAGTATTTGGATGCTGCAATATATGAGCTTAACGCAGTAAATGAAAAGTTTAGAGCTATGTTGAGGGAGAAAAGGAGGGAGAAGGATGGACAAAAGACAATATCGGGTTAATCAAACATTAATGGTAAGCATTGAAACAGATATTTTTGATAGCACTATACCAAATGCAAAGCGTGTTGAAGAAATGGTAGAAACAAGCATCATGCAAAACTATGACACTAAAATCAAAAACATTAGAACTATCAGTATGTGGGTAGAAGACCAAACCAGATAGGGAGGGAGAAAAAAATGAAAGTATGGATTTTAACAGACCATTATGAAGATAGTGCAGTAAGTTCAATCATAGGTGTATTTGCAAATGAAATGGATGCAAAGTTAGCACTTGCAGATTATGTATTAAACGCAGATGTAGAAGTTTCTTCAGGTTATATTGACCTAAAGAGTTTTGAAATACAAGGAGGTGTTGAAGGATGACATGGGAAGAAGAACTAAAGCAAAGGAAACAAGAGTATCTAAATGATGTAGAAAGCTGTATTAGGATATTAGAAACATTAAAACAGTTTGATTCACCTCTACACATAAATTCAGCTAAAGTAACGAGGGCAAGGCTTATGATTCATGACATATTAAAAAAATATTAGGAGGTGTTAAAAGATGAAAATAACATACGAGAATGCAGCTAAGGAAATAACACTAGAACAAGCAATTAAAGCATATGAAGCAGGAATAGCAGTAATAGTGAATGATGGTAAAGATGTAACTCTAGAAATAGAAAAAGAACCTACCAGTCGCCAAACTAAATAGGTTCTAAATGAAGGATTTTTAAAAATTTATCGTTATCTCTATTATAACACGAGAATAGGAGGTTTACAAATGAATATTAAAGGCACAGTCACGATTGATTTAGCGGATTATCATTTACTGAAAAGCGATAGCGAGAAATGGCAAAATGCATTAAAAGTAGCAGATGAAATAAGATGCTTGCATGACAGGGTGAACAGAAGTGAGATGGACAAGTATGATATATGTAAAGAGCTTGAGAGGATAGAAATCAATTTAAGGGAGGGTTATTGATGACACAATTAGGCGAAATCAAACTCTTAAGAAAAGAAATTATAAGTAATGGAATAGGAACAATGAAAGACCATGTAGTTGATTATGTCTTTGAAAATACATTTCCAGACTACGAAGATTTAGTACAAGCAGTACAAAAAAAGGCTGGATACAAAACAGTAGAAAAAGGGCAAGAACAATGGCTGGAATGTACTCATGAATTAATAAGAGTTACAGAGGATGAAGTGGTTATAAGGTTTACAAAGCCTTATTGCGGATAGGAGGGATAACATGAATGTATATGAAAAGTTAATGAACATACAAGCGGAGCTTAAAGCTCCGAAGAACCAATACAATGATTTCGGAAAATATCATTATAGGAGTTGCGAAGATATACTAGAAGGTTTAAAGCCGGTACTGGCTAAACATAAAACAGCAGTAACAATATCGGATGAAATAGTCCTTATAGGTGATAGGTACTATGTAAAAGCTACAGCAACACTAATTGATATAGAAAAAGGCGACAAAGTAGAGGTATCAGCATATGCAAGAGAAGATGAAACTAAAAAAGGAATGGACTTAAGTCAGCTCACTGGTAGTACAAGCTCTTACGCTCGTAAATACGCTTTAAACGGACTTTTCGCAATAGATGACACAAAGGGCAGTGATGCAACTAATAAGCACGATACAGAGCAAGTAAGCAAGCCTAAAGTAGATAAGGGCAAACAAGCTATAGTTGATAACAGTTTAGCAAGTGATAAGCAATTAAACTACATTTATAAATTAGCAAAACAAAAAAACTACTCTCCAGAAAGCATGGCAAGCTATATTAAAGAAGCATATGGCAAGGATAGCAGCAAAGCACTAACAAAAAAGGAAGCAAGCGAACTAATAGAAATGTTAAACGAAATGGCTAAAGAAGGATAGATGAAGGGGTAAGCTATCCCTTTATCTCCTAAAAGTAGGTGATGAATTGTCAGGAGTATTTCAAATTGATAGAGGAATATTTGAAAATGGAATATGGCACAATGTTGCAGAATTCAGAGTGTTTTTCTATATAGTTGGTAATGCAGTATGGAAAGATGAAGGAGTTTGGTATGGAAATATCCATGTAAAAAGAGGGCAATATCTGAGGTCGTATAGAAACTTAAGAGAAGATTTAATGTATTTTGATAATAATGCTATTAAATATTACTCGCTTTCTTATATAAAAAAGGTTATAGATAAATTGGTCGCAGATGGAAGATTAGAAAAAGAAGAAACTAAACTAGGAACACTTTTTACAGTTGTAAATTATAGTAAATATCAAGGGTTTGAAAGATTTTATAATGATAACCGAGAACAGCATGAGAACGGCACAAAAACAGAACAAGAACAGAACGAGAACAATAAGAAAAAAGATAATAAAGTTAATAATATATATACTCCTATAATCAACTATCTAAATGAAAAAGCTAATAAAAATTTCAGACCTACTACTAAGAAAACACAGTCACTTATAAATGCAAGGATTAAAGAAGGTTTTTCCTTAGATGATTTCAAGAGAGTAATTGATATAAAATGCAGCCAATGGTTAGGCACTGAAATGGAAAAGTACTTACGCCCAGAAACATTATTCGGCACTAAATTTGAAGGCTACTTAAATGAAGGACCAAAAGTAGATAAACCACCAACACCTGATAATTGGAGAAGGAGCGATAGAAGATTATGATTTCTAAAGACGACCTTGAAATAGAATGCCAAATAATTGGTTCATTTCTAATAGATTCAGCTACCCATGATTTTATTAACCATCTCAAGGCAGATGACTTCATTGAAACCACAAATCAAAGAATATTTAAAACAATTACAGAACTTCATGCAGAGCATAACAATATTGACATCTTCACAGTACATGAAAAATCACAAGTACCAATATCTCACTTAGTTGACATAACTAATCTAATTGCTAGTACCAGCACTATAGAAAGCAACATCAAAGTTTTAAAGAATAAATCCAACCGCAGAAAACTAATTCAGAAGGCTAACAAGATAGTAGAAATGGCACAAGACCAGGAAGTAGATATTGAAACAATTAAAAATAACGCTCTAAAAGAAATTGAAGAAATAGAGGATATAGTAGATAATGAAGTAGTTACCTTAAAACAAGGCATGTTTGAAACAGTAGAACTACTAGAAAATAGATATGAAAACAGAGGGGATAAGTCTTATTATACAGGAATATCAAAGTTAGATAGAGCAACAGCAGGGCTACATCCAGAGGAACTAACCACAATAGGAGCAAGACCAGGAGTGGGGAAAACAATCATAGGAATGCAGATAGGGCTAAATATAGCAAGAAACAAAAAAACTGTTATGTATACATCTCTAGAGATGAGTGTATCTCAACTTTGCGAAAGAATAATTGCAGCAAATTCAGGTATAGATGGGTTAAGGCTTAGATTAGGAGATATAAAAGACCATGAATGGGAAAAGGCATTTAAGGCAGCAAGTCTATACTCTTTTGAAAACTTTTTAATTGACAAAACAAGCAGAAACCCACAACACATACGAGCAAAAATTAGAAAGTACAAACCAGACTTGGTTATTATAGACTATCTCCAGTTACTTCAATCAACGACAAAACAACAAAGTAGAGAGAGAGAAGTAGCAACTATTACAAGAGATCTCAAACTAATGACACTAGAATTCAAAATACCAATAGTAATACTTTCACAGCTTAATAGAAATGCAGAAGGGAATAGACCAACAATGGCAGATTTAAGAGAATCAGGAGCAATAGAACAAGATAGTGATAATGTGATTTTTCTACATGAGCCAAATGAAAAAGAAAAAGAAAAATTGATTGAAAATGTTATTTATACTCGGGAATTTTTCAATTCTTTAGAAGAAAAAGACAATACACTAACTCAAATCATTGTAGAAAAACAAAGAAATGGTCCAATTGGAACATTTGAAGTAGTAAAAGTACCTAAACTCATGAAGTTTGTAGAAATTGAGAATTAGGGGGATGTTTATGAGTGATAATCCAATGAAGATTTTATATAGAGAATTTGGAGAAAAACCAGAGGACGGTCAAGAAATGTTAAGCGTGGCAAATATATTCTATCTAATGGGACAAGAACAGGAAGAGAAAGACAAACAATCTGAAAAAGAAAAGTTAATAAAAAAATTATTAGGTAGGTGATTATATGAATTTAGTTGTACTTATCGGAAGGCTCACAAGAGATCCAGAGTTAAGATATATCCCAAATTCAGACACAGCAGTAGCTACATTTAGTCTAGCAGTAGATAGAGAACTTTCTAAAGAAAAAAGACAAGAAGCAGAATCTAAAGGGCAACCAACAGCGGATTTTATAAATATCGTTGTCTGGGGGAAGATGGCAGAAAACTGTGCAAATTACTTGAAAAAAGGAAGGCTTGCAGCAGTATCTGGAAGGCTACAATCAAGGTCGTATGAGGGGAAAGATGGAACCAAGAGATATATAACCGAAGTAGTAGCAACAAGAGTTGAGTTTTTAGAGTGGAAAGAAAAAACAGGCGATATACCAGCAGGTTTTGAATTAGTTGATAATGACGAATTATTACCATTTTAGAGAAGGGGGATTAACATGGATAAGTTTAGAGAGGAATTAATAAAAGGCATTGTTGAAGTAGCACAAGAAACGGGAATGACAGTAAATCAGTGTATTATGGAAGCTATGAAGATGCTAAAGAAGCAGAAAAAAGAGCAGTATATAAAACAATTGGAAAATCAACTGTTTAAGGGGTGGTAAATTGATACGAGCATGGAGAAGATGGAGGGCTAGGACAAACCTATCTAACGGAACATTTTTAAAGCTTTATATATATGACAGGGTGTTAGTAAGACCAAAGAGGAAGGTGAGAAAGTGGCTAAAAAGATAAATAGCAGAGAGAAGGGGAAAGCAGGAGAAAGAGAATTTGCAGCACTATGTAGGAAGCATGGATTTGAAAATGCAAGACGTGGACAGCAATACAATGGTTTAGATGGGCAAGATGTTATTGGATTAGATGGAATACATATAGAAGTGAAACGAGCAGAGAGATTGAATATTGATGAAGCTATGAAACAATCTATTAGAGATAGTAAAGAAGGAGAAATGCCTATAGTAGCACATAGACGAAATAGGGAAAGTTGGAAAATCACAATGAGAGCTGAAGATTGGTTTGAGTTTTATAAGGCTTGGAGGGAGAGGAATGAGAGGTAAAGCGTGGACTAAGGAGGAAGATACCAAACTCCTAAGGGAATACAAGGAAAAAGGAGCAATACAATTACAGAAAGAGCTTGAAGGAAGAACATTGGCAGCAATACGAAATAGATATTCATACTTAACTAAAAAGCCACAGAAAAAGAAAAAGACAAAGAGAAAGAAAGTTGATAAATGTCCTTTCTGTGGGAGTTGGAACATTAACAAGGTTATGACGTGGGTAGGAAACGCAAGATATGGGTATTACTGCATAGATTGTTTGACGGAATTTACATTGCAAGGGGATTATATTCCTCCACTTTACGCAGAGGGGGCGGAAGAATGAAAAGAGCTGCTAAAAGGAGATTGAAAAAGGCTGGAGTAGATGAACAAGATATTGCAATAATGATACAAGATTCAATAAATCTATACAGTGTAGCAACTATTATGATACTACATGACAAGTGGGGATTTGGAAAGGTAAGATTAACAAGATTCTTAGATCAACTGTATGACTTATTAGAATCAATAGAACAAGGCTATTTGACAGTTGAAGATTGCAAGAAGGTGTTATTAGAAGAGTGTAAAATCAACTTTAGATAGAAGGGGGAATAGAGTTGACTGAAAAAGCATTAGAATACTGCATGAGGGGCATAGTGAGGTATTTAGACGGGGATGTAGAACTTTTCAAGAGTTATGTAAACAAGGCTATACAGATTGAGGAAATATTATGTGAATGCGGAGCACAAACAATAGATTGTAGATACGATAGGAAGAGAGCAAGGATATGTACAGAATGTGGTAGAGTGTTTGTAAATAAAAAGGTAGTTAGGAAATGCTTAGTAAATTCGAGGAGGGCGAGTTAAATGTTACAGATGTCCTTATTTGAAAAGGTAAATATGATTGGTCGAAGGAGGAAACAAGGGGTGAGGTTAATGAAATTTGAAATAGGAAAAAAGTACAAGATCTTTATACCTGCCGATCATAAAAAGAGAAGCGACAAACTGTTTGTAGGGACGGTCATATATAAAACAGATAAATTTACAACATTTGAAGGCGTTAACTATAGAGAAAGTTTCTTGAATTGGGATTTGGAAAGGTTGTTAGTGAAGGAGGTAAAATGATGCAATTTGCAGTAGGATTCATAACTGGATTTATAATAGCTATTTTTAGTGCAGCATTTGCATTGGACTACTACATGGACAAGCAGGAGGTTGGCTATGGAGATAAATAATGTATATGCTAAAACGAAAAAAGAATGCTTAAAAAGAGAATTAGAAAAAAGCATAGGGGAACTCATAGATGTTTTAGAAAAAGCTGATAGTCTTGATTATTTCACTATAGAGATTAAAAAGCATGAGGATAGACTAGATGTAGATTGTATATTGAAGAATAGGAAGAAGGTGTATTGAGACGTAAATTGATTATATTGGGAAGTAAATCAGATTAATGAGAAATTAAGAGAGATTGAAAGTGCAGAAATCCAATAAATCTAAAATTTTAAAAGGAGGACTTAATATGAAGTATTTAGCGGGATATATTTATATGGGAAGTATGGCGGAAGGTGCAATGCATAGATTTAAGACGTTTAAAGAGGCAGAAAACTGGATTAAAAATGAATTAAAAGATGTAGATGATGAAATCAGTATAGATGATTGGGTGAGCTTTGGTAATGAATGTAAAATAAAGCTATATACTTTTGATTGTCACCAATATTTTATTATAAAATTTCAATAGGAGGTAAATTAGATGAGAGGTTATCCAGAACATTTACATGAAGTAATAAATGAGGATTTACAAGAATCTATTTATGATGAAAGTTTAGAAGAAGTGGGAAAATATTTTGAAGAATTTGGGCTAACAATGCCACAGCAAAGAAAAGCAATTAATTATGCATTGTTGTTTTTAAAAAATGAGATACCAAAGCTTCAAAACTCTATTTAAAAGGTTAATTCTATGGTGAATGCAATGTGAAGGATGTCAGTATTATATACCAACAGCTAGGTATCAATATGAGATGAAGGACGCTAAAATTAGCCGAGAAAAACCAATTACAACAAATGTCTTTTATAAATAAATGAACATTACAAGCAAATTGTGAAAATATTAGTCCTACCATACCTAGATGGCGGACACTTTAGACTACAAGAGTAGTTTAAGGTGTCCTTTTTTATTGGGGGGGGGGATAAAGTGAAGTTTAGGATACACTCACTTAAAAAATATGGACAGCCAAAATTGGAAAAACCAAAGGAACTATCAGCCATAAAACAGGCATTTTCTATTGATTATATTCCAAGGAAATGTAGTTGCCAGGTATTCACAAAGGGAGAAGATGTATGGATAAAGCATAAAGACTATTTTAGTGAGACATACGAACCTACCATGGAAGAATTAGGGATGCCACTTAATTACTATGCAGAGAAATTTTTAGGAAAAGATAGACCGAAAAAATTTGCGTATGAAGATGCCTGGGGGGCGGTAGTTTTAAGGAATGAAGCTTGGATAGTTATTGAAGGCCTAATGAAAGAAATTAAATCAGGAAGGTTTCAATTAGATATAGTTAGAGAAATTAGGGAGCAACAAGAAAGACTACATGGATTTGAAAAATATGAGCTTGTTTCAACCGATATGGAAAGATTTTGGGAGAAGCTGGTATATACGCTTAAGAAAGGGGATGATGCAAGATGCTAGAAAAGCATCATGTGTAGTTTTTAAAAGTCAAGGAGGATTAGATTTTGAGCTTAATTACAAAAGGCTAACACCAGAACAACATAGAGGAATAAATGGTCCTCATATGAACCGAGAAACAGATATGAAATATAAAAAAGAATTACAACGAAAACTAGAAAGCGTACTTATAAATGAATTCTATACTGTAGAGGAATTGATTGAGATATTAGGGCTTAAAGAGAGACAAGCATATAAGGCTTTTAAGAAGATAACATATCATCCTGGCAAGGGTATGAAAAGGGAAGACATTATCTATAGGCTAATGGGCAATAGGAGCTATTTGTAGAGGTGATTACATGCAGGATTTAATTATAGAAATACAAGAGTTAAGAAAAGAATTGAATTCAGCAATTGAAGTACTCAAGAGAAGAGGACAAGAGAAAGCAGAAAAGGAAAGAAACTATAGAGTAGCATTGTCAAAAAAAATATTGTTACTTAGGGATGAAAAAGTACCTGTAACAATTATAAATGATTTGGCACGTGGAGATGAAGAAATAGCAAAATTGAAATTTGAAAGAGATGTAGCTGAAACATTATATGAAACTGCATTACAAAAGATAT
>Ga0134090_1001108_pt1 | contig 18687 bp, 16 predicted proteins | sample 1_4taG_FD_94453 | JGI IMG/M metagenome (GOLD analysis project Ga0134090, IMG submission 94453) | Switchgrass degrading microbial communities from high solid loading bioreactors in New Hampshire, USA - 1_4_20_6_A1 metaG | ecosystem: Engineered > Bioreactor > Semi-continuous > Anaerobic >...
TTCAGGAAGTCATATAAAATCTGGGGCTCTGCCCCAGACCCCGTCCTCGCTGGAAGGCAAAAAGATATAAAATCATTGGATGTCAAGGGTCAAGATGAACTCGCTTACGTTCGCCCTTTGCATCCTCTATCAAAATGCATATATGTTAAAATTTACTAATTATGAGAGAGGAGGATCTAACTTAAAAGAATGAAAAAACTATCTTGACAATGGGGAGCATTATAAAGTATCAGCGTTGTACTGTACATTTTTACCGAAATATATTCTCTGTTACACCAAAATCGAAAATAAAGCTTGTTTCTAAAATGCTCAAAGCAATTCATGCCAGTGAGAATAAATCAGCAGCTAGGGAGAAAGCCAGACAGGTTGCAGCTGAATTGAGAAATATGAAACTCAAAGAAGCTGCTCAAAAACTTGAAGATGACATAGAAGAAACTATCACCTATATGGCCTTTCCTTATGAACATTGGAACCGAATCAGAACCAACTATACAATCGAGCGTCTCAATCGTGAGATCCGTAGGCGAACCAAAGTCGTCGGCACATTTCCCGATGGTAAATCTGCATTGATGCTTGTCTGTGCAAGACTTCGTTATGTAGCAAGCTCCCAATGGGGAGTAAAGAGTTATCTTAATATGAAGCATCTCGAAAATATGAATGCTATTGAGAATGAAGATATAATTGTCGGATAGCCGACATCTTCCAAATGGCTAAAATTGAATTTGCGAAAAACTCTTGACAATATCACCATAAATGCTGCGATAATATTTTCACCTTCGCTCATTGGTTCTCTTTTTCTTCTTGCCATAAAAAACAACCTCCTATGATTTTTATTCTATCATAGAAAGCTGTCTAATTATTTTTTACAGACTTTTCTTCACAGGCTTGCATAGGTTCTTTCAAAAATACTAAATTTTTGTTCTAAGTATTAACTAAGGCATATACAATAACTTTATTTCTTTATTAATTAATATTTCATTATCTAATATGTCATTCAAGCATTGCCTTATTCTATGTTTCTCCTTTATTATATTCTGATTTCTCAAAAATATTAAATCCAATATATAATCCAATCTATTCCAAAGTTTTGAATTTGTTACCAATAGATTTATTAAGTCATCAGAAATCATAATAAAATTGTATTTTTTTAATTCTAAAATTATTTCACAAATTGAATCTTTTTGACGTCTAATAGGTATTAATTGAAAAGACATAAATTGTGATGTGTATTCTTTAAATAAAGAATTAAACAACTCTAATATATCATAAATATCATAGTATAAACTTTCTGTAGCTTCTAAAGAACTTTCAAATATTATGCCATCAATAATAATCTCTTCTCTTTTATATAAATCTAGGCTATAATTTATTGCTCGTGTAATGTCATTATCTAACTCATTATCTAATTCTATATAATAAATTTTGCTATTTTTGAATCCATTAATTGAATCTTTTACAGAATTTATTAACAAATCTTTTGGTATATTACCTTTAAATTGAAAATATGCATCTATTATAAAAGCATCACTATTTTTTATATCAATATCAAACAAATTAACAAAATGATATGTCATATCCCCTTGTGGGAATCTAGAAGCTGATTTCTGATATTCAGATTTTAACATAGAAACATTAACAGGTAATATCAAACTTATATTATTATTTAAAAACTTATCTTTTATATACTTCAAATCTTCTATTTGATTTAACTCAATAGATTTTAAGTACTTATTTAGAAATGTATTGCTTATATTATTTTCAATAAATTTATCATAATATTGTCTGTATAATGACAAAGGTTTTGTTCTAAAATATAACATATTTTCTGGTACCAAATAATCTTTAGGTTGTTTATTCATTATAAACTTGGTAAACAAACCTTTATTATATATAAAAATTCCATATGTATAATATAAGCTTAACCATAATTTATTTGAATATTCCAAATTGCAAGAAACAGCATTAAAGAAGCAATCTGGTCCAATTTTTCTTATTTTCATGTTATTTAATCTATCCCTATTCATAATAAATAATTTATGCCTCCTTCTTTAATTTAACCTCTTGTGCTAGATGATTAGATTTCATTATCAGGAATATTATGCCAACCAATAAGAATATAAAATTCCTAAATATGATATCATAGATTCTTGAATGTAACTCTCGGCCTATAAGTTTGTTGATGTAATAACACAAGTTATAAGCCAATAGCTTGGTTTTAATCCTTGTTTGTGACTTCCAAAAAGACTTCACAAATACTCTCTCAATATTGAGTTGGCAAGTAAGCTGGGACGCTGTTGTTTCAATCCTTCGCCTTAATCTAAAGATAGCTTGTCGCAGTTCTTTTGGAAGTTGAATTTTGCAGTTACTTTTCTTAACTGGTTAGATCCCAAGCAGCTGCTCTTTCATCAATATTAGCATAGGTGATTTCAGCATCAGTTATGAAACCATCTATAGTTACAAGCATGTGTAGTTTATATCCCAGATATGTTTCCTTTTTGTATGCGCATTTACCATAAGTAGCACCAAATCCTTTAAACGTCTTATGAAAATGTGCTCTTCCAAACTTGCATACTGGAATAGGAATGCTGTCAATAATTCTGTATGGCTTGTTTACATGTTCTGTAAGAACAGAAATCTTCTTTCTGATTTCTTCTATTACTCAGTGAAGATTTCTTCTGGTTCTATTAAACCTAGACCTACTACAAAGTCTTGGAAACAATTCTCTCATATTCTTCTTACAGAAAGCAAACCAAGCATTTTCTGAATCAATGGTTCGTAATTCAGCAACAATGCTTAGGTAATTATTTCACCATCACTCATCTTAGAAGTATTGATATTACAACGATTTTTAATATGTGTTGGAGTAACTTTCTGGTAAATATCCTCAATTATGACATATGCGACAGTAATAAAGTCTTTTAAATTTCCAATTTCTTTGATAGAATAGTTTCTATCAGACTCCAGCATATATGTGACCCCCTATCATTTTTGTTGTGATTTATGATAGGTTACATAATATGTTGGAGTTTTTCATTCGTAGATTTTTGGTAATTCAAAGCTAGCACAAGGAGTTAACTTAACACCTTTATATTTCCCGTATGTAGGAATGAGGAGTTGTTTACCCTTTTCAAACCAAGTTTTTGTGATAGTTTGATAGTCGCGTATCATCGACTCATCCTCAAACAGGAGATGGTCAATTTTTCCGTTAAGAAGGTTTTTTTAAAAGCTCAAAATCCTGTTTGAACTTTCCTTGTTTCTTAGAATCTGCTTTTTCTAGGGTGTACGTTGGCCTTGTATAACTTAAGTTTAGGCGGTGAAGCACATCAAGCATGCCACGAGCTGTATATTGTATGCCAAAGTTCATTTTTACCCACTCACAGGCGATATGGGAATCCCAGTTCTTCCTGTTAGGAATTCCGACCTGGTCAGGTGTTTTGGTAGTAATGACTTCATATAACTGCTGCTCTTGCTCAGGTGTTAAATACTTTGGTGCACCTGTGCTTTTGCCCATTACCAGTTCATCAAGGCCATTAGCTATGTATGCTTTGATATACTTGCCAACGGTATGTCCACAAAGATCTACCATACCTGCAATGTCCTTATTCGTATGACCTTTTAGGTGCAAATAAACCACATAGTACCGTTGGTACATACGTTTGCTTTTGGTTTTCTTCATTGCCTCTTTGACCCCTTGGATATTGGTGCAATTATTATAATCAAAGTTTTTTTCATATTTATTTATTAGGCATATCCCCATTCTATGAGTGTTTATGATTAACATAATAACACTGAACATAGAGAAAGGGCACTGGTAATGTTTGTTATTGTAACTATATTAGCACGTTATATGTAGCCATTCTTTGTGTCTATTTTTTCAAGGTAAAGTCAGCATAAGAACTCGCTTGGGTTTAACCAATATAAGTTGAATCCTTAACGTCTATTAAAAAGTATTGGAGCATAGTGTTTATGACTTACACTTTCTTAGAGCTTTTTATAACATCTAAAGACAAAGCATTAGATTTAAAGTTCATAGTGATACAATAGGGTATTTCTGTCAACAATACATGGTTGAAATTGTTAAAATTACATATTATTATGCAGTTAAAAGGTTAAATATAAGGCTCAATAATTATCAAGTTAGTGCTTCTTGCTTAAAATTTCATTTTTGCTACACAGGTCTAATGTTGTCAAATGAATCTAACCTACTTTTTTCTCAAAAATATATCTTTTGGCTTGTGCATTATACATATGTGCATACAAACCATTTTTAGAGATTAACTCTTCATGCTTCCCATATTCCTTTATACTTCCATTATCTAACACATATATACAGTCAGATTCTTGTATATTACCTAGTCTATGTGATATAGTAATAGTTATCTTATGATCAAATATTTTATTTATGGTTCTGGTAATCTCATATTCTGAAATAGCGTCTAAATAACTATTTGGTTCATCAAATATAAATATTTCTGAATTATCTTTTCGAGCAATTGCCCTTGATATAGCTATTTTCTGTTTTTCTCCTCCTGATAAATCAACACTTTCATCATATATTTCTTTATTTAAATAAGATTTCAAACTTAGCTTAGAATTATTAAATTTATTATCCAGTCCCACGCTGGTTATAGCTAAATTAACATTAGCTGTATATTCATTGCATATATCCATTGAAATATTTTCTTCTATAGTAGCTGCATACATATTATAATTTTGAAATACCGGTGAAAAGATCTTTCTATACTCATCTAATTTAAATTCTTTTATATTTACTCCATTAAACAAGATTTCACCCTTGCTAACATCATAGAATCTTAATAGTAACTTGATTAGTGTAGATTTACCTGCACCATTTCTTCCAACTAAAGCTATCTTTTCATTGGAACTGATTTTCAAATTAATATCCTTGAGTACATATTCATCCTGAGAATTATATTTAAACCATACATTTTTAAATTCTATAATGTTTTCATCAGCTAATATTAATTCTTTATCTCCATCACTAACAACATTCTCTTTATTAATAAATTCATTATATTTATCTATATATCTTGTGTTTATATGGATATCGCCTAATACTTCTATTAAATCTTGTAATATCCATTGTAGATTGGACACCCCTTTTATGATGCTAATAACACTTCCCACTGATAAAGTTTTTTTGACGAGAACATCAAAAGATAATTTTATAATTAATAAACCATCTATAATCAATGAATCGGCAACAAAGTTAACTAATATCCCTATTATAATAAATTTTTTCTGATATTTTGTTATGGTTTTCCTCATGGTATCTACATTTGCTCTAAATTTTTTAAGAATTGAATCCTTCAAGTTAAAAATTTTTATTTCTTTTATATAATCAGATAAATAAAACAATCTATTTATATATTCGCTTTGCCGTTTTAAGTTGTTCATTTCTACATCATATGTAAATAGGTATTTATTTTTAATTGATATAGATAGCCAGTTGATTAAAATGGAAATCATACAAATAAGTAGATATATAGGCGATAACGTAAAAATTACTGCAATAGTTCCTGACAATGTAAGCACTAAAAATAACAACCTTATAATGTATTCAAATAACTCCATAATTTTAGTATCAATGTTTTTTATAGATAAGAAAAACTCATTATAAAATTGAACATTGTCAAAACACGCTAAATCTATACTAACAGCTTTATCAAAGATTTTAGCATGTAGTTCATTATACAATTTATTTACTGCCAATGGCTTTAAACATTTGCTTTTAGTAAACTTTACAATACTTGCTATGATTATTAATAAATATACATAGTAAACATATGGAATTATATCATAAAATCCATATCCTTCTATAACTTTATCTGCTACTATCCTTATGAGAATTAAATTGAAGCATATATTTACTAAAGTTGATAATATTGAATCAATTATTGATAATATTCCATAGTATGGTACATATTTAAATATAATATTAAGGATATTTAAAATATTTATAATACATTTTTTCATACACATTCCTCTAGCCTCATATTTAAATATTTTTCTGATTGCATATTGAACATCTGTGCATACATTCTATTTAGGTTAATTAATTCTTCATGGGTTCCTCTTTCAATAATTTTACCGTTATCAATTACATATATATAATCTGCTAATTTAACAGTAGATAGCCTATGAGTAATAAATATGACTATTTTATTGTTTATATTGTTTAATATATTTTGATATAGTTCTTCCTCAGCTATTGGATCCAATGCACTTGACGGTTCATCAAATATTACTATTTGTGAGTTCTTAACAAGAACTCTTGCCAATGCTAGTTTTTGCAATTGTCCACCAGATAGTATTGCACCTGAGTCATCAAACTCTTTAAACAATGTTGTAGATAATCCATCTTTAAACGAAGATATTTTCTCCCAAAGCCCTACATTTTTTAAAGCCATTTCTGCTAATATATAATCTTCTTGATTACGTGGTTCTCTCATTAATACATTCTCAATTATTGAACTTGAAACTAATTTGAAATCTTGATATACAACTCCAACATTTTCTCTATAGGAATCTATAGAATAATCTTTTAAATTTTTATCGTTAATAAAAATTTCTCCCTCATAATTCTGATACAATCCTGAAACTAATTTTATTAATGTTGATTTTCCTGCTCCATTCAATCCTACCAATGCTACCTTTTTATTTTTATAAAGCTCAACATTTATATCTTTTAAAGCGTATTTTTGTGAATTAGGATATTTAAAGCTTATATTTCTTAATTCAATTTTTTTAATGGAATCCAATAAGATATGTCCTTCATGTTTATCAACAATTTCATATTTTAAGAAATCTCCTAAATCTTTAATCAACAACTTATTCTGATTTAATTCCTGCAAGTTGTTAGCAATCTGGGATAATTTTGATGCCAGCATACTGATAGATACAACTGATGCTGAAAAATCTCCTATGGTCATTCTTTGATTTTGTGTTATATTAAATAAAATATAGGCAATAGGTAAAATAAATCCAAATGTATAAATTGAAGTCTCGCTCAAAATATTTAAAGTCGTTATTTTAATACCATATTTTTTATTTATACTATTAGATTTTATCAAGCTTTCTTTATACATTTTTCTAAATATATTAAACACATTGGAAGTACGAATTTCCTGAGCAAACTCAGGATAATATGCAATCCTTTTCACATACTCTTTTCTTTTCTCTTCGGGGCTAATTTCATATTTCAACTTATACCCATACTTACTGATTAGATTATTTAGCAACACATTAATTAACATTCCAGCTACTGAAAACATCATAATTATTGGATCAATTATTATAATATAAATTAGAATAAATGCAGCTACTATCAGATTTCCTATTATACCAGCAGTATTTTTTATTATATTTATAACAGTTTCACTTGAATCTTTTATTCTTGTGTATAGGTCATAAAACTGTGAATTTTCAAATTCATCAAATTTTATCATTGCTGCTTTTTTGAAAATTAAAGTATTAATATAATCATAAATAGCAATATTATCTTTAGGTTCATAAATATTTTGAAAGTAATTTTTATATGAGAAATAAACGAAAGATATGGAAATCATAATAAAAATAAAACTTGAAACTTTATTAAAGGATAAGCCCCTTTCAAATGAATTAAGCAAATATCTCAAAAATATAACATTCCAAAGTAAATAATATAGACCTATAAAGCTCGAATATATACTTTGGAAAATTAGCCTTTTTTTATTATCACGAAAAATTGCTTTTAGATTCATATATTTTCCTTTCTAAGTTTTATTATAGACTTACTTTTACTACATCATTATCGATTATTAAATCTTCTACTAACTGAGTTAATTTTGATACTGTATTCATCTTTTCATAATCTAATAACTCGTCATTTATTTCAATATTAAACTCTTCTTCTATCGATAATAATAAAGATACAAACTGTAATGAATCGAATTCTATTATTTCATCTAAGTTTTTATAATCGAAGTATATTCCATTTTCCTCTATTATTTTATATAGTTTCACCTTGATTTCATTGTTCATTTTATCCCTTCCTTATACTAATAACCTTTTAAATGAAAACTTACTGTTTGCATTTTTCTAAAATATGAGATAATGTATCCATTTTATTTTCTTTAAATATAGATTTAACCATAGAATTAGCAACATTAGGATTATATTTACATTCTTTTGTCTTTTTTAATTTTAATTTATTAGGACAAATTGCATGACAACAAACTGGTAACATTAAGCAATCCCCACATTCACTTTCTATATTTTCTTGCAGAATCCACATCATTTCTTTTTTTTCATTTATATACATCTCCCCATCTTTCAATATGCCTATAGAACTATCTGCTAATTTTTCTCGTTTATTGATTGCATTAGTACATTTGTAAATAATGCCATCATAATTTATTATATAAGAATTTTTTTTACATGCTTCACACATAAATGTTTTTGGTTGAGTAACTTCAGAATATGTTTTAATACCATTTTCTAATCCTTTATCAAACACTATTTTATCAATATTAACATCTTCAACAATCATATTATGATTTAACTTAATCTCATTCCCACCATAATCTTGTATTCTGTGCCATAAAATTGAAAATCTTTTATCATCAGAAATAATTTTAGAAATAAAATTAATATATTCATCTATATTATTTAATATCTCATTAGAAATATTAATTCTTATAACAAAATTAAATTTACGATTTATCGATTGCTTAATTTTTAATATATTATTTATTATTTTATCAAAAGTTTCTGATCCATCTTTTAATGGTCTTTGAAAGTTATGTGTTTCTTTAAGCCCATCTATTGTAACTTGATAATCATATATATTATGTTTAAGCAACTCTGCAAATACAAATTCATCTAATAAATATCCATTTGTTGTTATTCCTCCAACAATAGGAACATTATTTTCTTTGCATATATTCTTAGCCTCTTTCATGATTAACTTAATCTTATTGAACTGTAATAAAGGCTCACCTCCAAACCAACTTATGTAAAGAGATCTATATTTTTTGATATTTTTCCTTATGAAGGAAACAATGTCTTGTAATACTATATCTGATATTTCTGAAACATCGTGTTCCTGATAACAATATCTACATCTGAAATTGCAAGACTGAGTGGGAACAATAGTCAATTCTAACCTATCAGTAGAATATATTTCTTTTAAAAGTTTATAAGTATAAAACTTATACTCATCTATATCCTTATCTATAATAAAATTATATTCATATAAAGTTTTAAATATTAAACTATCTGTAAACTTACAGCAATTATTAATTATTTTCAAAAACTCATCTTGTAATTCCGATTCTATAACTAGAAATTTATTATATAAAAAATTGCTTATAATTAAATCACCATTATTTAATTCTGTAATAATATTGTATTTTGATAATTTAAACTTACTCATATTCTAATAAATAAGGGTAAATTAATAACCCATGTACCTCCTTTCAATCCGTTTATTCTTTAATAAATAAAAGTTCTCTCTCTTCATTATGAATTTTAATTCTTAAAATAACCTTATCTAGTTCGTTACTTTCCATAAAGGTTAACAATAAAAATGTATTTAAGTACTTAAAATTGGTATAAAATTCATTTCCTTTGATATGTGTTAACATAAATTTTTTATCATCTATGTTAACATACAAAGTAAAGTTTTTATTTGTTATTTCAATATATCCGCACGCATCATTATAGTATCTACCTACAAATCTTAATATGTTCAGATTATTATTTTTATTTTCATTTACATTAATATCCATTAGATTATTTTTATTTATTATATTATCTACTAATTCTAATCTATGTTTCCATTTTGTTTCGCTTAAATTACATAATATGTCAAAAATGTAAAAGGTTAAAATCTTTGGGAACAAAGAATTACTAATATTTGTTAAAACTGCTATACTTATTTTATTTTTAGGAAAGTATGTTATTTGACTACTATATCCTGGATAATTACCATCGTGATATATAAATTGATTATTTTTGTAACAAGATATATTGAATCCTAAACCATAAAAATCATAAACTATTTCTGGATAAATTAATTTACTATCAGTAATACCTAAAGGTTTTATTATTTCACTTAAGTATTTAGTCTTGCTGTATCTCATTATTAACTCTTTAAATAATCTTGATAGATCATCAATTGTTGTTATTATCCCCATTGAAGAATTATAGTTTTTTGTATCAATTATTTCACCTTCTTCTAATTCATGTTTATTTTTCACATAAGGAGTTGCAAAATTATCATAAGTTAGTTCTAAAAATTTGTCATAATCAAAAAAGGATGTCTTAATCATATTCATTGGTTTAAATATTGTATTTGTCACATATTCCTCATAAGATCTATTAGTAATTAATTTTACCAATTCTCCCAATATAACATACGTAGTAGAGCAATATGAATATTTATTCCTAAAACTTTCTATTGTGAATTCATTACATATTCTGCTTATAATGTCATTTTTAGTTTCATTTTTATTAATGTAAAGCAATAAATTATTATCAACTATACCTGTTCTATGAGCAATAATATCTTTTATAGTAACATAACTAAACATATCTGCTTCAAACATTGGATTATTAGGAAATAGATTTCTTAAAGGCTTGTCGATATTAATTCTATTTTTTTTACACAATGCAAGTATTAGCATTGAGGTTACTATCTTAGTGATACATCCAATTGGAAATATTGTATTAATATTAACTTCTAAATTGTCCTTAATATTTCTTCGGCCAAATGAATTAATATAAACTAATTCATTACTTTGATTTATCATTATTGAGCACCCTGGCAAATAATCTTTACTAATAAATTCTTCTACAAAATCTTTAATTCGGGCACTTAATAGCATTTTCCCCCCTCCAATGAAATTATTTATAAGTACTAGTTTGAAAATAATCTACACATTTTCTGTATAATTGATCTATCTCTTTAATATTATTAAGTAAATACACATTCATATTTAATTTCTTCTCTATTTCTTTCTTCTTTTCTGTCATTTCTGCATCAGTTAAAATATTTATCCTATAGTCTAGTATCGAAAATTGAATATTCCGACTTAATGGAGACAAAACTAACCCTATAACTTTTGAATCACTTATTATTTCTAAGTATTTTATTGTTTTCTTTATATATTCTAAAACATCATATTCATTAATACATAGAATAATTATATCTGGCAGTGTACCCAAAATAAATTCATGCTGTGCAAGCGGGTACATATCAATATTTCCGTAATCTGAAGGTATTGTTTGGGATTGTGATCCTACTATTATTATATCTGGATCAGTATCCTCAATTCTACCTATTAAGGTATTAATAAGTTTTACTGCCTTTTCACCAGAAACATTCACATTTCCTTCGTATCCCATCGGATATACTTCATTAGCTCCAAATATAAGTGAACTGGGTTCAGTTCCTAAAAATCCTACTTTATATCCATCATTTTCAAATAATTGTTTAAGCAATATTTGTAATGTAAACTTACCTTGTCTACTGCTTGTCCCAAACACACCTATTACAGGTTTACCTATTAATCTGAGTTTAGTAAGATCATTATTTAAATCTTCTTTAAAAATAGTAGGATAGTAAATCTTTAACTTCTTGCTTTTAAAACAATCAATTAAATCCATATATTCTGATATATCATCAAATGCAACTATATTTTTATTATTTTTATAACATTTTTCTAGTATATCTCTTATATAGTCTTTTTTTGTTAAAATAGATAAATGTTTAACATGACCTAATATAAAAGTATCAAAATCACTTTCCCAATCTAAAGATTCAATATTTTTGATTTGCTTATTTAAATCAACATTAAGTAAACTTGAAACATTTTTTCCAACATTCCCAAGATATTTATTATCAAAAATATCTTGAATTTCAAAATTTAAATAAGAATTAAATCTAATTATACTATGAATTTCTTTATTTACTGGAAACAAAACAGCTTTATTAATCTTAAATAACTTAAACTCTTCACGTTCACAACTATCTTTTTTAATAACCTCGGCAGCTTCATTTCGAAGATTCTCCAGAATATCGTCAAAATTTTTTACATTATTACATTTCAATCTATAAACTTTTGCTGTAAAATATGGAGCAACAAAACTCGCACCTGCAACTTTTATATATGTATTATTAATCCAAGGTAGCCTCTGTTGCAATCCCATTCCAATTATATTTAACTTGTCGTTTGTTACAAACTTATAATCTTCTATTTTCTTGCACAATATGCTTGTATCTACACCGATAACATTTTTAAATGCTGCAGGATAAGAAATTATACCTTTATTATCAAATGCTGAGACTATAGTTACACCATTACATGTCAATTTTTCACAAATATTCTTTAAACCCGGAATATCATCACAACATGTTATACCAAAACTTATATTAATAACCTTGCAATTTATATTGTTATACACATATTCTAATGTTTTTATTAACTTGTATGTTTCATCAATATATTCTTGTTCAAATAACTTGATAACAAACACATTAGCTTCTGGAACAGTATTTTTTATAATAAAAAATACCGCAGTTCCATGACCAATTAAATCATTTTTATAATCTTCATCAACTAAATATAAGTTTCCTTTCTCATCAAACTTAATTGAAATTCCAGCACAATTATATTTTCGTAAGCTGTCGTGATTTAAATCAACACCACTATCAATTATAACTATATCTGTATTTATTTTATTCAAATAATCATCTCCAAATATAATATTGAAATTACCCTAGGTTGATTGACACATAGAATGACTGGTATAATAAAGCCAAAATCTATTAATATGAAAATACCATACTAAAAAAGCCACGGCCATCTTCGCAAAACACCAAAAGTAGCCTATTTCTTTATTTATAAATACCGCTCCATACTCGAGACTTGGATACAAATCTCCTGCAGATTTTGAAAAGTCATTTTTGTGGTTGCTCAATTAAAATTGCTAGATGCAAAGAAAAACAAAGAAAACTAGCTATTCTTCATGTCTATTTTATAAGAGTAAGGTAATAATGTATATAATGCAATGGATTTATACTATGCTAAATTAATTTTTTAGTTTATTTCTATTCTAAACTATATTAAATTAACAACATACTACTCCTTTTTCTTTGTACAATGTAATCTTGGAACTCGATTTCTTAGGTTTTAACAATTTCTTTTTCATGCCCTTCACCTCATTAACATAGTCATTTTAAAGCTTTTTCCAAATATGACACTCATAATTTAGCAACAATGTACTCCTTTTTCTTTGTACAATGTAATCTTGGAACTCGATTTCTTAGGTTTTAACAATTTCTTTTTCATACCCTTCACCTCATTAACATAGCCATTTTAAAGCTTTTTCCAAATATGACGCTCATAATTTAGCAACACCATATTCCTTTTTCTTTGTACAATGTAATTTTGGAACTGGATTTCTTAGGTTTTAATAATTTCTTTTTCATATTCTTCACCTCCATATAACATATTTATGTAAAATAGTTATATAGCATAGTCATAAATCATTGCATTATATACTTAACGTAAAATATCAATGAAAATTAGGTTAGTATTCTAATTGTAGATAACTTTTTAAGTAAAAGGATGATTCTACAAAGAAGATTGAATGCCATGATTATCATTATTCTCATAGTATTGTTAAAAATATATGGTCACACTGTATCGTTATTTCTCATTACAAAATTTCTTATTTTTAGCTGCCATTTTATTTTAAGCTTTATCTCATGAAGAAGTTTTATGTCTTAAGCTAAAAGGCATTTTAAAAGCAAACGCGTGTTTGTCATACAATTAATTGATGACTCCAGCTACGAAACCAAGCTATTTACCTGTAGATGCTTGGTATACTTCAAGAAAGATGATGCTTCATGACTGAAAAGAGGTTATCCTACCATATAAAATAAATCCAATCATATGACTCTCATTTTGGCATAAAAAAGTATCAAGGAGTTCTCTGCTCATATACGTAAGAATGAAACCTGCCCAGTTGCAGTAGAGAAAACAAATAATATGTTTATAGATGTGAAAGTAAAATCATTAACGTTGAAAATACTTTTATTTTAATATTGTAGCAAAGCCTATCTATCTAATAGACCATCATCTAATCGTAAATACATATATAAGACTTGATATCCGAATTATCCTGAAATACTATAAAAACTGCTAGAAAATTACTTTTGATTCACAGGTTTAATTATTTAATTAGTGTTGTGCAGTAAAAAGTAAAAAATTGTATTGCCAATATGTTGGCAAAATAAAAGCATACGCCGACCAAATGTGGTAGTTTTGAATTGCGAAAACAAAATCAAATCCACAGGAGGTCAAAACTTATGCCTGAGATAATAATAAAGCAAAATCAGAATATCAGCAATTATATAAATATGTTACAATTGCCATACTCTTCTTCGATACAAAACCATATGCTTAATATGGTCTCAGGCATAATTATTGCCGAAGGTAATAAAAACGTTTCTACTATCTATAGAAAGCTAAATTGCAACCGTGATAGAAGTACTGGTTCCAGATTCTTAGGAGAATACAAATGGAATCATGAGTATGTGGATCATAAGAGAATTTCACATTCCTTACACACTGCAAAGAAGAATGTTAATCAAGATGATGTCGGCTTCTTAATTGTAGATGACTCTTTGAGTAAAAAGGACAAATCTACAAAAAAGATCGAAGGCCTTGACTACCATCATTCCCACAGCGACGGGAAAACTATGTGGTCCTATTGTATTGTAAGCTCTCACTACAAAGTATCTGAGTACTCTCTACCACTTAACTTTAAGCTTTACCTGAGAAAACAGTTCTTTGGCAAAAACAAAAGACATTTTAAAAACAAACATGAACTTGCGATGCAACTTGTTGACGAATTTACACCAGTTACCAATACTACGTACTTACTTGTAGATGCATGGTATACATCAGGAAAGCTAATGCTTCATGGTCTTAAAAGAGGATATCATACTATCGGAAGGATTAAGTCTAACCGTGTAATTTATCCTTTTGGCATTAAAACAAGTGTTAAGGATTTCTCCACCCATATACGTAAGAATGAAACCTGCCTAGATACAGTAGGGGACAATAAATATTACGTACACAGGTATGAAGGAAAAATCAATGACCTTGAGAATGCCGTTATACTAATATGTTGGAGTAAAGCAGACTTATCTGATAAACCAGCATTTGTAGTAAGTACTGATGTAAGTCTCGATAGTAGTAAAATTCTAGAGTATTACCAAAACCGTTGGGATATCGAAGTCAGCTATAGATATCATAATAATTCTCTTGGTTTCGATGAATACCAGGTAGAATCATTGACCTCGATAAAACGCTTTTGGAGCATGGTATTTATGACTTATACATTCCTAGAATTATTCAGGGTAGCAAATAAACTAAAGACAATTGGAGACACCATAGGGCATTTTCGTCAACAATATATGGTTGAAATTGCCAAGCTTGCATACTCCTGTGCAGCTGAAGGGCTAAGTCTGGACTCGATGATTTCCAAATTAGGGATTGCTGATTAATGTTTCCCTTTTCACTGCACAGGTCTAATTATTTAAGCAAAAATTGTAATCTCAATAATTATCTAACTTGAGAATCTATGCCTTTTCTGTAAATATATTTTATATTTTTATACTAGCATCAGATAATATTAAAATCAACATGTTTTTTCCAACATATTATTACATAGCACATCGAACAAACATGTTGATTTTGATAATTTTTAATCAGAGTGACATCCTAATGTTTTATAAAAACTTACAAATACTTCATTCTTATTAGTTTATTTATTCTTTTTTCACTTTTTATTATACATATATCTTTATCATCATTAAAATTAGAGTCAAAATTGGCAGTGTAAATTATTCTCAATCTTTAATAATCATATAAATCCTCAACATTTATTTGACTCATATAATATAGCCGTCATACCTTAAGTTCTAATTGCTCTAGACAATTGATTTACTTTACCATTATTTATTGTGATTTTATGTACCATTTCCTTAAAAGCTTTTCTATAGGCTTTTGATACTTTTTCTAATATTTTCTTTTGTATCTTATAATATACTTTAGCCTTTTTTATATGTTTTGCTCCTATATGTCTCCACTGCATCAATATGATCTAAATTCTACAATAGACTTAAGACTTTCTTGACCGGCTTGACCCCCTAATTATGGAGATTATGTAACAAATGCTTTAGCATTTATATTCTTACTCATAAATGCTTCATAATATTTATTTGGAGCCATATACTTTATGCTTCCATGCCTTCTACGATTATTATAATATTCATATATTCAGTTATTGCTTCGTATGCCTCCTTAAAACTGTTCTATTCATTGCGACTGTAACATTCATTCTCTAATATTGATTGGAATGATTCTACGTGTGCATTCATATTAGGAGTTTTTACTGGTATCCTTTGATGAATTAGATTATTGCTATTGCAGAATTCTTCAAATTCTTTAGATACAAATTGAGGGCCATTGTCTATCCTTATTTTTGGTGCCTTAAAACTACCATATATGTTGCGTGTTTAATGTAAAATAAGAATGGACAAAAGTGAAAAAAGAAATGGTTCTTTCCAGAGTTAGTTGAAATTAAGCCAAAAAAATGGATATAATAAACAAGACATTAAAAGAAGAAAAGAGGTCCTTTAATGGATGAGTTTATTAAACAATTAGATCATAATTTGGATTATATCTGTCATGAAATAATTGATGAGAAATGTTATATTACAGTGGCTTCCAATCGTAAAGAAGCAATATGTCCATTCTGTGGCTTTGTATAATCCAAAACACATTCCGTATATACTAAAACCTTTCAGGACCTCCCAATATTGGGTAATAAGATATTTATTATTCTGCATACCAGAAGGATGTTTTGTAATAATCCTGACTGTAGTCATACTACTTTTGCAGAAAGATTTGATTTCATAGCCGATAAAGCAAAGAAAACTAAGCGCCTTGAGGATGAAATTATACATCTGTCAATAAATTGCAGTTCTAATGTGGCATCTAAGATACTGAAGAAGAATGTTGAGGATGTTAGTAAAAGTACCATCTGCAATCTCTTAAAAAAAAGAAACACCTATTGTTGACAAGAAGACTGTAATAACTGTCTGCATTGATGATTTTGCCATTAAGAAACGAGAAAGCTACGGTACAACTATGGTGGATATCTCTAATCATAAAATAATTGATATGATTAACTCAAGAGATTATGAAAACGTTAGTAAGTGGCTTAAAACGTATCCTAATATTCAAATAATATCAAGAGATGGTCTGTAACCTATAATAGTGCAATTACAGATACACATCCAGAGGCTTTACAAATGAGTGACCGGTTTCATTTACTAAAGAATTTAACATCTCATGCGAAGGAATATCTTAAAAAGAAGCTAAAACCTCAAGTTTTAATACAAGCGACCATCGAGGAATATTCCGGTAAAGAAACGGTAACAATAAACCAAGCAGATAAAAACAGAAAACTTACACTAAAAGAAAAATATGAAAAGATAGAAAAACTTATACAAGAGGGAAAAAGTAAAACAACAATTTGCCTGGAACTAAACATGGATATACGAGCTTATGATAAACTGATGAAAATGACGCCTGAGGAAAGGGAAGCCTCTTTTCAAACAAAAAAGATGGCTGTTCATGATGAAAAAGTGAAACAAAAAATGGAACTTATAAATGAAGTACGTGAGTTAAAGAAAATAGGTTATAACAACCAAGAAATATCCAGACGTACTGAACTTGACAGAAAAACAGTTACAAGATATCTTGATGAAAACTTTAATCCAGTGCATGCTTCTTATGGCAAAAAGAAAAATGGGGTATTAACGCCATATATAAAAAAGATAGATGAATATCTTGAGAATGGAATTATGGGTTCCGAGATTGAGAAGAAGATACGTGAAATGGGATATAACGGTTCATCATCAACTATACGACACTACGTAACAGATTGGAAAAAGCAAGGCAAGTTATATTACAACAGGAATAGAGAAGATGGAAGAAAAACAGAAACAATAGAAAGGAAAAATATTTTTAAGCTATTATAGCATCCGATAGAAAAGTAAAATCAACCAGCCAAAAACAATTTGAAAATATATGTAAAGAATACTCATGCTTCGAAAAGATATATAACATAATATGGGAATTCAAGGAAGTGCTTACTGGTAAAGATGTAGAAACTCTTGATAAATGGCTAGAGAAAGCAAAGGAACTGGGGGGAAATAGACAGTTTTATAAATGGAGTTGAAAGGGATATGGAAGCCGTTAGAAATGCAATAAAATATGATTATAGCAATGTACTAGCAGAAGGATGTATAAATAAATTGAAGGTAATAAAACGAATTATGTATGGAAGATGTAGTTTTGATACATTAAAGGCTAAAATGCTTAGGCTTGAAAAAATGCTTAATTTCAACTAACTCTGGAAAGAAACCATTAGGAGCTGATACTGTTTCTTTCTTAGCTAAATGTTTAGGACTTTTTTCCCTTATCTTTCTTTGAGGCCTTAATATATCTAATTCTTTGCACAGCCTATATACTTTTTTATGATTGATAATTAGGCCATAATCTTCTCTAAGGCATATTGTTAATTTACGATAACCATAGGGAA
>Ga0134090_1001121_pt1 | contig 18513 bp, 16 predicted proteins | sample 1_4taG_FD_94453 | JGI IMG/M metagenome (GOLD analysis project Ga0134090, IMG submission 94453) | Switchgrass degrading microbial communities from high solid loading bioreactors in New Hampshire, USA - 1_4_20_6_A1 metaG | ecosystem: Engineered > Bioreactor > Semi-continuous > Anaerobic >...
ATTAATTAAAATATATGCAAAAAAAATTAAAAAAAATTCATTTTTAGGATTGACATTAGGTGTATAATTGTATACAATTATACAAATCATTGGTAAGAATAAAATTGTAAGGGATGGAGTGCAGATGATGGAACAAAGAAAAGTAACTATTAATCCTCAGAACAACCTTCTTCAGCTGGAGGAACCCATTTACAAACTGGTTGATGTAGAAGAACCGAACACATTTCGCAACTTATTTCCTTATGAAGAAATTCCGAAGATTGCTTTCAACGACAGGATAGTTCCCCATAACTTTCCGAAAGAAATCTTTATTACTGATACCACATTCAGAGACGGCCAGCAGTCCAGAGCACCTTATACCACCGAACAGATCGTAACACTGTATGAGTATCTCCATCGTTTGGGCGGACCCAAAGGGATTATCCGTTCGTGTGAATTTTTCTTATACAGCAAGAAAGACAGGGATGCCGTTTATAAATGTCTGGAAAAAGGATATGAATATCCTGAAGTTACATCCTGGATTCGTGCCAGTAAGAAAGATTTTGAACTGGTAAAAGAAATAGGACTTAAAGAAACCGGTATTCTGGTAAGTTGTTCAGATTATCATATTTTCTATAAAATGAAGATGACAAGAAAAGAGGCTATGACCCATTATCTGAACATTGTCAGGGAGTGCCTTGACACAGGCGTTATACCCCGTTGCCATCTGGAGGACATTACAAGGTCCGACATTCACGGATTTGTTATTCCGTTCTGTTCGGAACTGATGAAGTTAAGCAGGGAATATAATATGCCGGTAAAAATAAGAGCCTGCGATACCATGGGATTCGGCGTGAATTTCCCCGGCGCGGTTATTCCCCGTTCCGTACAGGGTATTATATACGGACTTACAACCCATGCCGGTGTTCCTTCAGAATGGCTGGAGTGGCATGGCCATAACGATTTTTATAAAGCCGTGGTCAATTCCACTACGGCCTGGTTATACGGAGCTGCCGGTGTAAACTGCTCTCTTTTCGGAATAGGAGAAAGAACCGGCAACACGCCTCTGGAAGCCATGGTATTTGAATATGCGCAATTAAAGGGAACCCTGGACGGCATGGATACCACGGTGATAACGGAGATTGCCGATTATTATGAAAAAGAGATAGGTTATAAAATACCTTCAAGAACTCCTTTTGTAGGAAGGGATTTTAACGTAACGAGGGCAGGAATACATGCCGACGGTTTGTTAAAGAACGAAGAAATTTACAATATATTTGATACCGAAAGATTTCTTAACCGTCCGCCTCGGGTGGCCATATCAAACACTTCGGGCCTTGCCGGCATTGCCCACTGGATAAACAGTTATTACAGGCTGGATGGCGATAAAGCCCTGGATAAGAATAATCCGCTGGTAGTGAAGGTTAAGGAATGGGTAGATAAAGAATATGAAGAAGGCAGAGTCACGGTTATCACCGACGAGGAGATGGTAGCCGTGGTAACCCGGGTAAAACAGGAGCTTGGAATTAATAACTGGTAATACATAATTAAGCACGGTTGACAATAGCGTACGACTAACTTACAATAAAGCTGATACTAAACGGATATGGAGGATGAATATGCTGAGAACTGACCAAATCGAAGCGGCCAAGGAATTATTCGGCCGACTGCTTGCCGAACAATTGCAGAGAGTCGAGGAAATGAAAAAACAAGGAGATTTTATTGATTATAAATCCCTTGATAAAATTATAATAGGAGTATGCGGGGGAGACGGAATCGGACCGTACATTACGGCGCAGGCAAGAAGGGTACTGGAGTACTTGCTTAAAGACGAGATTGAGACCGGTAAGGTTGTTTTCCGCAATATCGAAGGCCTAACGATTGAAAGAAGAGCTGCGGAAAATGCGGCCATTCCTCCGGCAGTTTTGGAAGAAATAAAAAAATGTCACGTTATCTTAAAAGGCCCTACAACCACACCGAGAAAAGGGGATCCCTGGCCCAATGTTGAAAGTGCCAATGTAGCCATGAGAAAGGAACTGGATCTTTTTGCCAATGTAAGGCCTGTAAGAATTCCCGAACAGGGAATAGACTGGACTTTCTTCCGTGAAAATACGGAAGGGGCTTATGCTCTGGGTAGCAAAGGCATCCACGTGACCGAGGATATGGGAGTCGATTTTACCGTAGTAACCACCCAGGGTACGGAAAGAATTATCAGAGCCGCATTTGAATATGCAAAAAACAATAACAAAACAAGGGTTACCGCTGTTACGAAAGCCAATATTATAAAAGTAACCGACGGCAAATTCCTGGATATATTCTATAAGATCGCCCAGGAATATCCGGGCATAACCGCCGACGACTGGTATATAGACATCATGACGGCAAAACTGGTTGACGAAAAGAGAAGGAAGGACTTCCAGGTACTGGTACTTCCCAACCTGTACGGAGACATTCTTACGGATGAGGCGGCTGAATTCCAGGGCGGTGTGGGAACCGCAGGCAGTGCCAATATTGGAAAAAGATACGCCATGTTTGAAGCCATCCACGGTTCTGCTCCCAGAATGGTGCAGGAAGGAAGAGCAATCTATGCCGATCCCAGCAGCATGATTCGTGCCGGAGCCATGCTTCTTTCCCATATCGGATATGCCGTGGAAGCGGAAAAGCTGTATAAAGCTCTGGATATTTGTACGGTTACCGAAAAGAAGCTGGTCATCACCGGAAGAGATACCGGTGCCACCGGCGAAGAATTTACGGATTATTTGCTTGAAACAATAGCCGGCTTATAAAACAGAGGTAGTGAGAATACTGTTATTGTATTCGAAAATTAAGGAGGATTTCCTTGGAAGAGTATAATCTTCAGAATGAAATGGCGGACAAATATACCCTCAGAGGCAGGGTTTACAATTCAATAAGAGAAAAGATTTTGTCCGGATATTATAAGGAAAATGAAGAACTGAAAGAAACTGCCGTTGCTGCGGAACTGGGTGTGAGCCGGACACCCGTAAGGGAAGCGCTTCGTCAATTGGAACTGGAAGGACTTGTAAGCATAATCCCTAACAAAGGAGCATATGTGACGGGAATTACCAAGAAGGATATTCATGATATCTATATAATCCGCTCATATCTGGAAGGGCTTTGTGCAAAATGGGCCTGTGAAAATATTACCGACGAAGAGATAGAGGCTTTGGAGGAAGTTATGTACCTGTCGGATTTTCACGCAAGAAGAGGCCATTATGATATGATGGTGGAACTGGACAATAAGTTTCATGAACTTATATATAAGGCATCGGGCAGCAAAATATTGGAGCACGTTTTGTCGGATTTTCATCAGTATGTGGAAAGGGTAAGAAAGATAACCCTGTCCATGCCTTACAGGGCGGAAAAGTCCAGTAAGGAACATGCCGCCATAGTGGAAGCCATTAAAAAGAGAGACGGAGAGCTTGCCGAGGCTCTGGCAACCGAACATATCATGAATACAATAAAAAATCTTATAGAACACGGACTATAACAGAACACGGATTATAGAATATATTGCCGGGGCGTATTGCAACACTAATTTCGGATAGGTTGCAATACGCTCTTTTTTTGGCAGGAATAAATTTTTTATACGGATAGCATAGACGTATAAAATAAATATTGGATTCATAAGACTATTCATATATACTAAAGATATAATGGCATAAAAGGGGAAGCAGATCTTGAACAGTGAACTTTTGGAGAAATTAAAGGTAATTACGGATGAAGAACTGGAGATTTTGAACGGCCGTAAAGAGATTGATGACAGAATTTATATGAAACCCTCGACCAATATCGTGGATAAGCGTAAGCTGCTGAAAAACGGAGATTTGATTAAGATCAGGCCGCATACAAGATTTATTCACTTTCCGGCCCATTCTCACAATTATATAGAAATAGTTTATATGTGCCAAGGCAGCACCCATCATATAATAAACGGTGATGATGTAATATTACAAAAAGGGGATTTGCTTTTTTTAAATCTTAAAGCCGTTCATGAGATATACCCGGCAAAAGCTGACGATATTGCCGTTAATTTTATCGTATTGCCCGAATTTTTTGATGTTGCCATAAAAATGATGGATGAAAAAGAAAATGCCCTTCGTAATTATATAATCGGGTGTTTGACAGGCAGCAGGGATGATGTCGCTTATTTGCATTTTAAGGTGGCCGATTTGCTGCCTATCCAGAATTTGATAGAAAATTTAATTTGGTCTATTATGAACAATCAGCACGTTGCAAATAATATAAACCAGGTCACAATGGGATTGTTATTGTTACATCTGATGAATTATACAGACAAAATAAAAACTGAGAAAAATTATGAGCAGGACTTTACACTGAAGATTTTAAAGTTCATTGAAGAAAACTACAGAGAAGGTGAATTAAACGATCTTGCATTCAAGCTGAACTGTAATGTGGTATGGCTCAGCAGAATGATAAAGAAGCTGACGGGCAGGACATTTACTGAACTGATTCAGATTAAAAGATTAAATCAGGCCGCATATTTACTGGATAGCACAAAGATTTCTGTTGCCGATATCGGCTTTATGGTGGGTTATGAAAATATCAGTTATTTTCACAGACTATTTAAAAAATATTACGGCATGACACCCAAGCAATTTAGACTTAAAAATCGGAATAATTAGCATAACTGCAAGATGAAAATAAGGACACTCTTTAATGCAAGAAGTGTCCTTATTTTTTGCGATAAATATCATTAATATATAATTAATAGTTCTTTTTATCAATTATTTACTGATAAGCAGGGGGTGAATTAATTGGAATATTATCTTGCAATAGACATCGGAGCATCTTCCGGAAGGCATATTCTGGGGCACCTTAACGGGGACAGATTGGTCCTTGAAGAAATTCATCGCTTTGCCAACGGAATGAGTGAAAAAGACGGGCATCTGTGCTGGGATGTGGATTATATTTTCGGCGAAATAATTACCGGAATGAAGAAATGCAAGCAAGCGGGGAAAATACCTGTTTGTATGGGGATTGACACCTGGGCGGTTGATTTTGTCCTGTTGGATGAGAACGATAAAATAATCGGAAATGCTGTAGGATACCGGGATAAAAGAACTATGGGAACGGACAGGAAAGTATATGGGATAATATCTGAAGAAGACCTTTATAAACGGACGGGAATACAAAAACAGATGTTTAATACCATATATCAGCTTATGGCGGTGAAAGAGCAAAATCCCCAATATCTTGAGAAAGCGGAAAGCCTGCTTTTGTTACCCGATTATTTTAATTTTTTACTTACGGGAGTTAAAAAAACCGAGTATACCAATGCAACCACAACTCAGCTTTTAAGCCCCGAAACGAAATACTGGGATTATGATTTAATTGGCAGAATGGGATATCCGATACGTATATTCCGGGAAATTATAAAACCCGGGACGAGTTTAGGCATGCTGAAAGATGATGTAATTAATGAAGTCGGGTTTAATTGCGAAGTCATAGCGCCTGCCACTCATGATACCGGCTCGGCTGTAGTGGCGGTACCTTCGACCCGGGAGGATACGGTATATATAAGTTCCGGTACATGGTCATTAATGGGGATTGAAAGAACGGAGCCTGACTGTTCAATAAACAGCAAGGAACATAATTTTACCAACGAAGGGGGATATGATTTCCGTTTTCGTTATCTGAAAAACATAATGGGGCTTTGGATGATACAGTCTGCCATGAAGGAATTTGAGAAAAATTACAGCTATGCCGAAATCTGCAGTCTTGCTTCCGCCGAAACGATTTCGTCTGTTGTAAATTGCAACGATGAAAGGTTTCTGGTTCCCGAAAGTATGACTGCCGAGATAAAGAATTATTGCAAGGAAACAGGCCAGCCGGTTCCCGAAACCGATGCCCAGATAGCAGCGGTTATCTATAACAGTCTGGCGATATGCTATAAAAATACGCTGGAAGAACTGGAGAATATTACGGGTCGGAAATATGGGCATATTCATATAATCGGGGGCGGTTCCGACGCGGATTATCTGAACAGTATTACCGCAAAGTATTCAAATAGAAAAGTTTATGCCGGACCTAAAGAAGCGACAGCCATAGGCAATATATTGGTTCAGATGATCAGCACAAAAAAGTTCGCAGGTTTAACCGATGCCAGGGAGTGCGTACGAAGGTCATTTGAAATTAAAGAATATGAGCCGTTTTAAAAGCAAAGAGAAAATTACAGATGGCGGTATTAAGCAATCGGCATAAACTGTAAAATTACAAGAGTAAGAGCGCTTAAAAAAATAATGACAGAAAGACAGGTGTTATATGAAAGTTTTAGAATCTACTTATGCTAAGGGTTTTATCCGCATGGCAAATGACGGATGGTTACAGGGTTGGCACGAAAGAAACGGTGGAAATCTGTCCTATAGAATTAAGCCGGAGGAAATAGAAGCGGTAAAGGAGGATCTGGATACTGACAGGGAATGGACGGATATAGGGACCACTGTACCTGATTTGGCGGGAGAATTTTTCCTGATTACGGGAACTACAAAATATTTCAGAAATATATCGGTAGATCCGGCCGATTCGCTGGGTATAATAGAGATCGACAGCAAAGGAGAAAAATATCGGGTTAGATGGGGATTCGTAAACGGTGGAAGACCTACCAGTGAGCTGCCGTCTCATTTGATGAATCATGAGGTTAAAAAGAAAGTGACTCAAGGAAGGCACAGGGTCATATATCATGCCCATACACCCAATATTATTGCATTGACATTTGTACTTCCTCTGAAAGATGAAATATTTACCAGGGAACTTTGGGAAATGGCTACAGAATGTCCTGTGGTTTTTCCTGACGGGATCGGGGTAATACCTTGGATGGTTCCGGGCGGCCGTGATATTGCGGTTGCCACCAGCGAGCTGATGAAGAAATATGATGTGGCTATATGGGCTCATCATGGTATGTTTTGCTCGGGAGAAGATTTCGACTCTACTTTCGGACTTATGCATACCGTGGAAAAAGCGGCGGAGATTTTGGTAAAAGTGCTGTCCATCACTCCAATTAAATTGCAGACAATAACTCCGGATAATTTCAGGGAGCTGGCTGAAGCTTTCAAGCTGCAATTGCCCGAAAAATTTTTATATAAGCAGAATGAAGAAAATTAAAATTAACGGGGCTGTTCAAAATTAATTGTTTAGCCATGACGATACATGGGTTATGTAAACAATATTACGTATTATTTGAACAGCCCTGCTTTTTTATTCTGTGGATAACTTTTCCCATAAATCCAGAAGTTCGTTAAGTCTGGTTTCGATTTGCTCTTTTCTTGTATGAAGTTCCATCAGTTTTTCTGCGTTCGTATAAATGTCTTCCCGGGTAAGCAAATTGTCTATTTCGGCATTTTCGGTCTCCAGGGACTGGATTTCGTCCTCGACCTTTTTTATGTCATTCTTTATTTTTCTTATCCTGGCCTGTTCCTCTTTTTGCTGTAGCCATGTCAGTTTACTGGAACTGACGGAGTTGGTCTGATTATCGAATGCCGTATTTTGAGCCGACCAGGGGGTACCTTTGGCAGCGGACGGTTTTTTCGAATAGGATTTTTCGTTATTGGCTTCTTTAAGCTCGGCTTTTTTCTCCAGGTAGTAATCATAATTTCCCAGATAATTTGCAATATGGCCTTCGTTAAGCTCCAATATTCTGGATGCGGTTTTGTTGATAAAATATCGGTCATGGGACACGTAAAGAACGGTGCCGCTGTAGGAGTTAAGGACATTTTCAAGGATTTCCTTGGATACTATGTCCAGATGGTTGGTAGGCTCGTCAAGGATAAGAAAATTTGCTTCGGACAGCATTAGCTTTGCCAGGGACACCCTTCCCCGTTCTCCTCCGCTTAAATCCCTGATTTTCTTAAAAACATCGTCGTCCGTAAACAAAAAGGCTGCCAGTATATTTCTTACCGTGGTATTGTCCAGGTTGGGGTAGGTATCCTGCAATTCTTCCATTAAGGTTTTTTCCGGGTTGAGAGTCTGCATCTCCTGATCATAATAACCGATATGAACCTTCGAGCCCAGATAGATATTTCCGGCATCCGCTTCGACTGAACCGGTTATTATTTTTAAAATTGTCGATTTCCCGGTTCCGTTATTGCCGATGAGGGCTACTTTTTCCCCTCTTTTTATTTCAAAACTTATATCGGAAAACAGTTTCAAACTTCCGAAGGATTTGGCAAGGCCTTCTATGCGAAGGACGTCATTTCCGGACAGTACCCTCGGTTCCAGGGTAAAGTGCATATGCACGTTTTCTTCCGGTTTTTCAATACGTTCAATTTTATCGAGCATCTTCTGGCGGCTTTCGGCGCGGCGGATGGATTTTTCCCTGTTGAAGGAGCGAAGTTTTTCGATCACTTCCTCCTGGTGTTTTATTTCTTTTTGCTGGTTTATATATGCTTTTAGCCGTATTTCTTTTTGCAATTCTTTCATTTTTATATATTCGGAATAGTTGCCTTCAAAGACCTGGGCTTTATGGTGGTCCAGTTCAATGATTTTGGTGACAACTCTGTCGAGAAAATAGCGGTCATGGGCTACAATAATTACACTGCCGTCATAATTGATCAGGAAGGTTTCCAGCCATGCTATGGATACCAGATCAAGATGGTTTGTAGGCTCATCAAGAAGAAGTATGTCCGGTTTGGATAAAAGAAGTTTTCCTAAAGCTATTCTGGTTTTTTGACCTCCGGAAAGGGTGCTTATTTTTTTGCCGAAATCCTCTTCCGTAAATCCGAGCCCCTTTATTATACCGGTTACTTCGCTTTTGTAGGCGTATCCGTTCCTGGTTTCGAATTCATGGTTCAGCCTGGTATAAACGTTAAGCAACTGGTCAAGTTCCTGGCCCTGTGCAAGTTTCATCCGGTCCTGAATTTGAAGGAGCTTATTTTCCAGTTCTATTATATCTTTCCTTACGTTATACATTTCATCGAATATGGTGTTTTCGGACATAAGATCCTGATGTTGTGGAAGGTAACCGACGGTTTTGTCTTTGGCAATTATAACTTCCCCTTCGTCGGCCTGCAGTTCGCCTGTAATTATTTTTAACAGGGTGGATTTTCCCGCACCGTTTATGCCTACAATGGCGGCTTTTTCCCTTTCGTTAATGTGAAAGGATACGGATTTAAGAATTTCATCCGTTCCGAATGATTTATATATATTGTTACATGATAAGACCATGATAATTTACCTCTTTCCGTAACTGTAGCTATATAACGACTTTTATATTTTAACATAACAAGGAAATCTAGTAAAGAACGGTACAAAGTGTGAGTAATATCCAAAAAAAAGCAATTGATTGACTTATTCTTAACAATCACATATAATTATCCATATAAACGTTACCGAAAGGAGGAAATGTTTTGCAGAAGAAGAAAATTTCCAAAGCGGTTATTAATAGATTACCAAGATACTATCGTTATCTGGGAGATTTGCTGGAAAAGGATGTTGTACGTATTTCATCAAAAGAATTAAGCGAAAAAATGAAGGTAACGGCTTCCCAGATAAGGCAGGATTTAAATAATTTCGGAGGTTTCGGCCAGCAGGGCTACGGATATAATGTTGAATATCTCCATTCCGAAATCGGAAAAATTCTGGGACTCGAAAAGCAGTATAATATTATCATAATCGGTGCAGGCAATCTCGGACAGGCTCTTGCCAATTATGCCGATTTTGAACGGAGGGGATTTATTGTAAAGGGTATATTTGATATAAACCCGAAGCTCATAGGCATGTCTGTACGGGGAATTGAAATTAAAAATATGGACGAGCTGGAGGATTTTGTAAGAAACAACCAGGTTGATATTGCTGCTTTGACTTTACCGAAAGCAAAGGCACCGCAAGTTGCATCGGATCTTGTTAAATGGGGAATCAAGGGCATATGGAATTTTGCCCCTACGGATCTTCATTTGCCTGATGACGTAGTGGTGGAAAATGTACATTTATCAGACAGTTTGATGAAATTATCATATAAGCTGTCCGAAAAGAGAAAACTTGCCGATTAATATTATATAAAATAATAAAGGGCAGGTTTATTATGAGAAAGAAAAAGAAAGTGGATTTCTATTCGGTTATACAAAATAAAAAAATTCCGATACTGACATTGGATGCAAGATGGCACGAATTATTTCCTGATGAAAAGAAAACAGGACGTATCAAGGAACTGGAAGAAAAAGTCAATCAACTGTTAAAAACCCAGGGTAAGCTTGTTAACGATATAGAAGACATGAAAAAGCTTAAAAAATCATTCATGGAAGATATCATTGTCAACATGGATGCCGAGGAAGACGCTAATAAAACCAAAGAAAAGCGGATGGACAAGAACAAACGTTATATAAATAAACTGAATGACAAGATAAATGAAGCATCAGACCGGCTTTCAAGAATTCCTAACGAAATAAAAGAAGCAAACGAGGAACTTCTGATTGAGAGCCTGAGGGTGTGTTATGAAAGAATATATAGCAACAAGAATGAGATAGCCGTAATAAACGACTGGATAAGAGAGACAAGAGAAGAGTTAAAGAAGAAGATTTTACTGAAACATGATATGGAAACGTACTCAAAACAGATTTATTCCAATTTGCATGATATTTTAGGCGCTGAAATTATCAATATTTTTGACGGGCTACAGGAACAATATGAAGATGGCGGGGAAAATAGGCAGGATTTCAAAAAGGAATGATTATAAGTGATAACCGGAATCGGAGTGGATTTAATAGAGACAGAACGGATAATCAGTGCATGTACAAAAGAAGGATTCCTTAAAAGATGCTTTACGGAAGAGGAAATAAAATTTATAGAAAACAATTGGCAGCGGGCCGCGGGAAATTTTGCGGCTAAAGAAGCCGTTGTAAAGATGTTCGGTACGGGATTTAGGAAAATTTCACCTAAGGATATCGAGGTACTCAGAGACAGCCTTGGGAAACCGTACGTGAATTTATACGGCAAAGCGGCGGAGCTTGCCAAAGAGCAGCGAATTTCGGCTATACATGTGTCCATAACCAATACCAAAGATTATGCAAATGCATTTGTTATAGGAGAAAGACAATGATAAGGGTACATGTAATTTAAAGCGGGGCATTGGCATGAAATTTATTGTTGATTCAAAAAAAATGAAGCAAATTGATATATACACCATGGAAAACATAGGAGTTCCTTCATTGGTTCTGATGGAAAGGGCGGCAATGGAAGTCGCCGCCGTTATGAAGCAAATCATAAAAAAAGAAGATCGCATACTGGTGGTATGCGGTCCGGGCAATAACGGTGCCGACGGAGTTGCGGCCGGAAGAATATTGTTCCTGCAAGGTTTTACGGTTGCCATTCTTTTGACTTTTGACAGGGATAAATGCAGCAAGGAAATGCAAACCCAGCTTAAGATAGCTGAGAATTTAGGAATGGAAATCGATAACAGTATCAATATCGGTGAATATAATATTATAGTCGATGCTATCTTTGGCATAGGTTTATCCAAACCCGTGGCGGGAAGATATGCCGACGTTGTCAATGATATTAACAAAAGAAATCATATGGTATTTTCGGTGGATATTCCTTCCGGAATATCGGCCGATAGCGGTAAAGTGTTGGGAACGGCCGTGAAGGCAGATTACACGGTTACTTTTGGGTATTTGAAGCAGGGACTCATATTATATCCGGGAGCTTTATATTGCGGCGATATAACCGTTTCCGATATAGGATTTCCTGACAAAGCCCTTAAAGCAGTAAATCCCGATGCTTTTTATTTTACCGCAGACGATCTTTCAAGACTTCCTCACAGAAAAAGCGACGGTCATAAGGGAACTTTCGGCAAGGTACTGGTTATTGCGGGAAGTACGGGGATGGCCGGAGCGGCTTACCTTTCCGCCAAAGCCGCTTACAGAACCGGTGCCGGTATGGTCAAGGTCCTGACCGCGGAGGAAAATCGGAATATAATTCAGACGCTTTTGCCGGAGGCCCTCTTTGCATCGTATGATAATGATTATGACCAGGTACTTTCCGCCATCGACTGGGCTGATGTGTTGGTTATCGGGCCGGGCCTGGGACTTGGCGACAAGTCACGGAATCTTTTATCTTTTGTCATAAATGTAATAAATAAGAATAAAAAGCCGGTGGTCGCGGATGCGGATGCTATTAATATACTTGCCGAGGAGTTTAAGCGGGATAATTTATCTGTAAAAGAACGAATTGATAAACTTGAAAATATGCTTCCGGAAGGTTCGGTTTTAACTCCTCATCCGCTGGAGTTATCACGGCTTCTTGGAATACCTGCGGCTGACGTTACAGATAATGTAATTGACATAGTAAATCAATGTTTTTATAATAGTAAATTAATATATGTATTGAAGAGCGCCAGAACAATCGTGGCTGGGCCGGGAATGAAATATATCAATGTTTCGGGCAATAACGGAATGGCTACCGCGGGAAGCGGAGACGTGCTGACAGGAATTATAGCGGCCCTTTTGGCGCAGGGACTGGGCTCGTATGATGCGGCATGCCTTGCCGTATATATTCATGGGTTGGCGGGAGATGCGGCAGCAGAAAAGCTGGGAGTATATTCCATGACAGCAGGAGATATAGCCGACTCAATAAGCGATGTTCTGAAAGAATAAGATACATGAATAAGATAAAGTTAATATAAAAAATTAGAAACAAGGTGAAGACTAATTGGATAAGCGTAACTATTACAGAGTACAGGCAAATATAAATCTGGATGCAATACGCTCCAATATTACCCAGGTAAGAAACAGGCTGAGTAAAGATACCAGGCTTATGGTTATAGTAAAGGCCGATGCATATGGCCACGGAGCCGTAGCGGTAACGAAAGAACTGGAGAACGGTCTGGCCGATGCATTCGGGGTGGCAATTATTGAAGAAGCGGTGGAACTGAGAAAAGCGGGAATAACAAAACCCATATTAATATTAGGATATACTCCTGAGGAACAGTTTGACCTGGTTGTAGCCAATGATGTCAGACAAACGGTTTATCAGTATGAAATGGCTGAAAATCTGTCAAAAGAAGCAGTAAAACAGGGGAAAACCGCAAAAATCCATATAAAAGTTGATACGGGTATGTCCAGACTCGGATTCAGGGATTCTAAGGAAAGCGTTGAAATAATAAAGAAGATATCTGCCCTTAAAGGGTTGGAAATAGAAGGAATATTCTCTCATTTTGCCAATGCGGATGAAAAGGATAAAAGCAGTGCAAAAGAGCAGATAAGAAGATTTAATGAATTTTATAAATTACTGGAGTCGGAAGGCATACATATTCCGATCCGTCACTTATCTAACAGTGCCGGTGTGATAGAATTCCCTGAAGCGCAATATGAAATGGCCAGATGCGGAATTCTGACATACGGAATTTATCCTTCAGAGAATGTAAATCACGGTTTGAAACTTATTCCGGCCATGGAGCTAAAGAGTCACATAGTATTTATAAAAGAAGTACCTGCCGGGACAGGTATAAGTTACGGTTCTACTTACATAACGAAAAGGACAACAAAAGTTGCCACGATTCCGGTAGGGTACGCCGACGGTTATTCCAGGAATTTGTCAAATGTCGGTAAGGTTATAATCCGCGGAAAGTATGCACCGATAATAGGGCGGATTTGCATGGATTATTTTATGGTCGACGTAACCGATATTGAAAACGTCAGCCAGGGAGATACGGTTACTTTGCTCGGTAAGGACGGTGACTGTGAAATCAGCGTGGAAACACTTTCGGATTGGTCCCATTCATTCCCGTATGAAATGATTAGTACCGTCGGCAAAAGAATACCCAGAGTTTATCTCAGCCAGAAATAAATTATAAAAAGATATCACTTTATGGAATACTCACGACGAAACTGGCAATAATAAGAGTAAAGCCTATAATTGGAGTGTGAGTAAAGTGGTAATTAGAAGAGGAGATATCTTTTATGCAGATTTAAGACCGGTTATAGGATCTGAGCAGGGAGGTATTCGGCCGGTTTTGATAGTTCAAAATGATACTGGCAATAAGCACAGTCCGACGGTGATATGTGCGGCCATAACATCGAAGATGAATAAGGCCAAGCTTCCGACCCATGTGGAACTGGCTGCCGATAAATACGGTATTGTTAAAGATTCGGTTATTTTGCTAGAGCAGGTAAGAACTATAGATAAATCCAGATTAAAGGAGAAAGTATGTCATTTGGATAAGGAGGTTTTGAAGAAAATTGATAAGGCACTGATTATTAGTTTATCGCTAGATACATATTTTAAAAATATTCTATTTTAATTGAAGAGAGAGGGAAGGGATTTTTTTACAATGGATAGTGACGACCCTTTATGGGGGATTACAGCTGTATTGTTGTTGATCCTTATAATGGCCATCATATCTGTTATTAAAACAGCTTTGGAACATGTAAGCGAAAGCAGCATAAGAAAAAAAGCGGATAAAGGAGATAAAAAAGCAGCCGATTTGATAAATATAATCGGATCGGATTCAAAATATCAAAACATTCTGACATTATTGTTATGCGTAGTTTCTGCTATTACCGTGGTTTATTCCGTGAATACTATTTTACCGGCCATAAAATATCATATTCCTTGTGTGCTTTTTATGGTCTTTCTGATTTTTTTAATGACATTGTTCGGATATCTGCTGCCGGAAAAAATTTCAATGAAATATTCCGAAAAGATCTGCTTCAGGTTTTACGGATTTGTTAAGTTTATATACCTGATTTTAAGGCCGGTCGGATGGCTGTTAGATATAATCGTGAACTTTATTCTAAGGATTTTCGGAATAAATCCTTACGGCATTAATGAAGACGAGATAGAAGAAGAGATCATTTCGATAGTAAATGAAGGCCATGAACATGGAGTAATCGATGCCGGTAAGGCGGAAATGATATCCAATATTATCGAACTGGATGATAAGGAAGTCCAGGATATAATGACACACAAAAAACGTATCGTAGCCATCGATGCAGAGATGTCGTTGGAAGAAGCGTTAAAAATAATGCTTGAAGAAAATTATTCGAGGTATCCGTTATATATAGATAATATGGATAACATCATCGGAATACTGCATTTGAAAGATGTGATAAACGCTTACATATCTGAGGACGGCAAGACAAAAACGCTTCAGGAGATTGCAAGAGAACCTTTCTTTGTACCGGAAACCCAAAGCGTTAATTTGCTGTTTCGGGAGATGCAGGCAAAGAAAATTCATATGGCAATTGTCGTAGACGAATACGGGCAAACCGCCGGTTTGGTTGCTATGGAAGATTTTCTGGAAGAAATAGTGGGCAACATACAGGATGAGTATGATATGGAAGAAAAAATGATCCTTTCCGTAGACAATAATTCCTGTGTGGTCAAGGGTTCCATAAGTCTGGAAGACCTGGAGGAAAAACTTAATATTGTCATTGAACATGAAGATTTTGACACCCTTAACGGATTATTAATATCAATTCTTGACAGGATTCCGGCAGACGGGGAAAAGGCCACATTGCGATATGGCGGTTATCAGTTTGATATCCTTGAAACCATGAATAAAATGATTGGACAGGTTAGAATAACGAAACTGCCTGTTAATTCCTCCGATATAGATGACGATACCTTGAATAAAACGGTTCTTGAATAGATCGAACAGTATCGGCCCCGAAGAAGTATTTCATAAAATATAAATATTATTAATTATTTAAATATAAGGATAGTCGTATATAACGGTTATGTACCGTCAGAAGAATTAAAAAACACCGCTGGGATTTGTGTGTTACATACGGACATTTTAAGTATCCGTCATATGACATTCAAATCCCGGCGGTGTTCTTATAACAGTGTAAGGGGTACCGTTTTATTTTCATAGAAATGCCGACCTTTCAGGTCGGCATTTTCGGTAAATAACAGGGGTGTTAATTACCATCACATGTATAATAGGGTGGGAGTAGAAGTATTTTTATTTTCATGCTGATAATATACAATTGATATGTGTATGTTTTGTGAAGGATAAATTAAATAATAATAAAATAAATAATTTTATTGGAAAATCAAAATAAAGTAAAATTAAATATTTCGACAATTTTCTATAAAGAAACCGATTATTACGCTGGGTTCAAATTATGTAATGTAAACCGGGAAATCAGTATAAATCAGTATAATGTAAGGCATTCTGAATATTTCCCGTAAATTAAAAGGGTGTCCGGAAGTTTTGCTTCCGGGCACCCTTAAATCTATATAAAGTAGGGAGGAGGAGAGTGAAAAAATTGTATTTAACATCTTTTGATTATAATATATATTAAAATTGTGTTCAAATTATGGATAGATTAAAGATAATTTGTGAACAATTTAGTTCATTTTTATGTCAAAACATGAAATATTTGAAAAATCTTAAATACCCATTTATTAAAATAATTCAGAAATTTTCCGTTTGATTAAAGAGAATATTTTCTTTGCCTTATACATTGATACTACGAATCTGGGCCAGCACATCGTTGGATGAGCCGGTCATTTTACTTATTTGTGCGGCGATATCGTTAACACCTTTTGCCCCGTTGTTGGATGCGGTAACGATATTATCAAGATTTGACAGCAAGGTATCTAAAGAAGTAATTAACTTATCGGAAGATGTACTGAAGTTCACAAATAAATCATTGATGGTTATGGAATCTGCCTTGTATTTTTCTGCCACCTGTTTCATAAAATTGTAATCTGAATTAACATCCTCTGATACGAATTTCAGTAACCTGGAAGCATAAAGGGAAAGGTTGTTTACTGCTTCCTTAACCTGTTCGGTTATCCGGTCTATTTGAATAATATTGTTTTTGGACTGTTCCGATAATTTACGGATTTCCTCAGCAACAACGGAAAATCCTTTTCCGTATTCACCGGCCCTGGCTGCCTCTATGGAAGCATTCAAAGCCAGCAAATTGGTTTGTGCAATTATATCGTTTATGGATTTTGAAAGAATTGAAATTTTATTGGTAATTTTGGAGGCTTCAATTGCTTTCTCAAGATTTTGCCTAGTCGTGTTGAATATCGTATTGGTTTTTGACTGGGCTTCGGATACACTTTGCAAGGTTTTTTCTGCGCCTAATTTAATTTCCTGTGAAGTTTTATGGCCCATATGGGCTTTTTCTGAAAATTCCCTGATGGTTTCGGATATTTCTTTTGATGTGGATGCTATATTGGCGGTTAATGCCGAAGTTTCTTTCATCATTGACGATAATTCTTCGGAAGTAGCCGCTATACTGTCTATATTTTTATGAAGTCCCTCCATATCTGAAGAAACTATTTCTATTTTTTGTAATATGCCGGTTTTATTATCAGATTCCTTGTGTGAGTATAATGAATTGATCACGTCGGAAATGTGGTTTGCCAAGAGACCCAGCTCATCGTCACGATATAAAAGTTCCGAGGGGAGAGGTTTTAACTGAACTTTAAAATCGACGGATTCCAAATAAGAAATAAGGGATACGATGGATTTTATGTAATTATTTGAAACATAACTGTAAAACATATAAAGAAAACATATAATACCAAGGGATATGATTATTATTGCGGCATTTACAGGACCGTTTTTTATATTGATTAAACTGATTATGTCCAGAACTATTAAAAGAACAGCCGGAATGATCAGATAATAGTTGCGTTTTAAAGAAGAAAATTTAAAATTGAATTTTAATTTTTTTAACATTATTACTACCCCCCATGTTTTATAAAAATAAAAAAATACTATGTATAAAACAGATATTTATTTACATTATAGCAAATAATGACAAAATATGCAATTATAATCAAAATATTGCCGAATGCATACAAACAAAAAGGCGAATTTCCAAAAATATATAATTATGATTTAGAAATGATAAAAAAGAAGGATAGTTTTATTGAAGGAAAATTGATAAACTGGTATTAGAACAGAGAAGAACATACAGTGATAAATGTTGGACTCCGCAAATTGTAAAGGAAGACGGTAAATGAAAATATCTCTTATATGTGTGGGAAAAATCAAGGAAAAATATCTGACAATGGGCATAGATGAGTATAAAAAAAGATTGGGAAGATATTGCTCTCTGGAAATCATTGAACTGCCGGACGAAAAAACTCCGGACAATGCAGGGCCTGCCGTTGAAGAATCCATAAAAAAGACGGAAGGAAACAGAATCTTAAAGGTGCTGAAAGAAGATTCTTATTGTATTGCATTGGATATAAAGGGAAATATGTTGTCTTCCGTGGAGCTGGCAAATCATTTGGACAGACTTTTTGTTTCCGGAAAAAGTCACATCAGTTTTGTGATAGGAGGATCACTGGGACTTTCTGATGATGTCTTGAATCGGGCGGATTATTGGTTGAGTTTTTCAAAAATGACTTTTCCGCATCAACTGATGCGCCTGATATTTTTGGAGCAGATTTACCGGGCATTCCGGATAATGAATAATGAACCGTACCATAAGTGACAGGAAGCATTTATGTAAAATGTATGTGTTTATAATCCGGATGAAATGCCGCAAAACATAGGCCAAGGCTTGTCAAATATAGGCACAAAACGGTAAG
>Ga0134090_1001126_pt1 | contig 18451 bp, 15 predicted proteins | sample 1_4taG_FD_94453 | JGI IMG/M metagenome (GOLD analysis project Ga0134090, IMG submission 94453) | Switchgrass degrading microbial communities from high solid loading bioreactors in New Hampshire, USA - 1_4_20_6_A1 metaG | ecosystem: Engineered > Bioreactor > Semi-continuous > Anaerobic >...
CCTGCCGGTATGGCTGTTCTGAAAAAAGGGTATAAAAAGGTAAAAAAGAAATATCCTGAGTTGGTTAAGGAAGTGGAAGAAGAACTTGAAACTTTGCGGGAACTGGAACAGCGGAATTGTGACAGTATAGATGAAGTAAGTGAACCCTTTGCAAGAATAATGCAGAAAGTGTTTCTGTATGGAAAGAAGTGTGAAAGTGCAGGAAAGGTACTCGGATGGGTCGGGTACAACCTTGGAAAATGGATATATTTGCTGGATGCTTATGACGATATTGAAGACAATATAAAAAATGGCTCATATAATCCACTGGTTGTACAGTATAAATACAGTGAAAATGAAAGTGTGGAATCTTTCAGGGAAAGAATCAGAGAGAAAACAGAGTTTGTCCTTGTTTATTCCTTGAGTGAGTTGGAAAAGGCATTTTCCCTGTTAGATATAAAGAAAAACAAGAGTATTTTGGATAATATTATATACCGCGGGTTATTGATAAAAACCCGTAATGTATTGCAGATGGGAGCAGGGTGTCATGAAGAATCCTTATGAAGTATTAGGGCTGAAAGAAGGCGCAAGCGTAGAAGAAATCAAAAAAGCATACAGAGAACTTGTAAAGAAGTATCATCCCGACAGGTATAGGGATAATCCTCTCTCTGATTTGGCTGAGGAGAAACTCCGTGAAATTAATGAGGCTTATGATATTTTAATGAAGAATGCCAATAATTCCAGCCAGCGGCAGCAACAACAGCAACAGTATCAGCGCCAGCAGCAAAGCCAGAACACGGGGTCAGGCTACTATGGCGGCGGATATTCAGGTAACAGCGACTATGTTTATCAGATAAAAATGATGATACAGAACGGTAATTATGCACAAGCCCAGAAAATGCTTGATGCCATGCCTGTGCGTGATGCAACATGGAATTACCTTCAGGGGTTGCTTTTCCTGAGGCGCGGGTGGTATGACAGGGCGAATGCACATTTACGCAGGGCTGTTGAAATGGAACCCAACAATATGGAGTACCGTGATGCATTAAGCCGTGTTAATACCCAATATAACACCTATCGTTATAATAATAATTTTTACAGGGGAGGATATAACAATAATCCTGATATGTGCTCCATCTGTACAACCCTATGGTGTGCAGACAGTTTATGTGAATGCTTCGGAGGAGATTTAATCAGTTGCTGTTAAACAGAAACGGGTTTTATCTGGTTTCAAGATGAATCAGCTTTTTAGGTTGGTAAAACATCAGGAGAATTGTTTATGGGAAACTCGAAAGGATTCAGCTCGAAAAAATTAGCGCTTGCAGGAATATTAACGGCATTGAATTCAGTGGCATTGCTGCTGGAAAACATATCGCCCACAGGGAAACTGGGTTTTTATGTACTGGCTGCATTTTTGCTTTCTGTTGTTATAATGGAGTGTGGTATATCTTATGGCTGGATAAGTTATATTGCAACATCGGTTATTTCTTTTTTGATTGTTCCTGAAAAAACTGCTGTTTTGCCTTATGTTATGTTTTTTGGGATATATGCTCTTGTAAAAAGTCATATTGAACGGTTGGATAAATTAGTTATTGAGTGGATATTGAAATTTGCTTTCTTTAATATTTCGCTGTATTTTCTCTGGAATATCGCAGTTTCTGTTTTAGGGTTAATACCAGGCAGATTGTTTGAAATTCTGCCTGCTGTTGTAATAGTTATAATACTCCAGGTGCTTTTTTTCCTTTTCGACTGGCTTTTTTCCCTATGGACACAATACTATATCCAAAAGATCCATCCCAGGATACATGTGAACTCATGATAGTTTGCCACCAAATATTTCATTTCATTAACATTTTGGTATAAAGTATTTATCTTTTCTTACAGTTAATTTAATTCCCTTGTCGCTTTGGCTTATTTATGTAAACATATATATAGCTCAATTATATCCTGCTTGAAACCAAACAGGAAGTTGAGAAGATAAAGAACTCATATGTCATATGGGGGGGCTGTATTGTTTGTGCTGAAAAAGGTTGTTACTTCATTTGTTTTTATTGTTTTATTATTTGGAGTGCTTGAAGTTACAGCCCAGGAGAAAAGTGGATATTACTCCTGCGATACAAGCCTTTGGATTGACAGCCAACAGGTCGAAACAGACAGTGGATTTCTAATGCAAAACAACAGTATGCTGGTGCCCCTGGAAACAGTAGAACTATTGGGTGCTACATACGAGTGGGATCCTGAAGAATGGAGAATTAGAATACAGACAGAAAGCCGGAAGTTAACCATGTATATCGCCAACTATAATTGTGCAAACATTGCAAGACTTGAAAAAATGCCTGCTCAGCCTACATTGTACAATGGTACTGTAATGATTCCAATCAGATATGTAGCTGAAGCTTTGGGAGCGATTGTTGGGTGGAACGGCAAATCCAATTCAGTGTTTGTTTCAACTACAGGAGAAGTACCAAAGGAATTTTATGAATCAAAACAGGAAGATGAGACGGTTGATGTGCTGAAGAATAAGATTATTGTATTGGATCCGGGCCATGGCGGAAGTGATCCGGGAGCAGTGGCAGGGGATATCAAGGAAAAAGACCTGAATCTTCAGGTGTCAAAGATATTGAATGAAATGCTGCAAAAGGCAGGGGCCACAGTTTATATGACCCGGACCGAGGATAAGTATGTAGGGCTTTATACAAGAGCCGACATAGCCAATAATCTTAACGCCAACCTGTTTATCAGTATTCATCACAATGCATCGCCCAATTCAGGAGCTAAGGGAGTAATGACACTTTATTATCCATCTTCAAAAAATACGAAGATGAACGGGAAAAAATTCGCCGAGATAGTACAGAAGAATCTGGTTAAAGATTTAAACGCAAAAGACTGGGGTATTATACCAAGGCCAAACCTGGTTGTTACAAGAGAAACAAAGATGCCTGCAGTCCTTGCAGAACTCGGGTTTATGACAAATAAATCCGAACTTGAGCGGATGATTACATATGAATTTCAGTATCAGGCCGCAAAATCACTATTTAACAGTATAATTGAAGCACTCCGGTAACAGGCGGGAACCTCCCGTCTTTTTTTTATAATTATTCTTAACCCATTCAACGGCTTGAAGCTATTTTGAGGTATGTTATAATTATAATCGTGTCACTTTACAACCCGTTTCAGTTTTAGAAAGGTTTTGATGATGAACGAAAAAGTTTTAAGGGTATTGGAATATGATAAAATCGTTGAAAGGCTGGCGGACAGGGCGTCAAGCAATCTTGGCAAGGAACTGGCCGGAGAGCTTATGCCTTCAACCGATTTTGACGAAATAAAACAGGCCTTGAAAGAAACCACCGATGCTGTAACCTGCATACTGCGAAAGGGGTCTCCTCCCCTTGGAGGTATTCATGATATAAGGTCTTCCATCCAGCGTGCAGTCGCAGGAGGCATGCTGAACCCCGGTGAGTTGTTAAGAGTGGCGGATGTGCTTCGTGCATCGAGAAAACTGAAGGGGTATATTACTCAGGACAAAATGGAGCTGGAGGACACCAATACAATATTGTTGTTATGCAGCAATCTGGGAACAAACAGAACCCTCGAAGACAGACTGGACCAGTCAATTGAGTCTGAGGATCAGCTGTCGGACTACGCAAGCCCTGCACTTGCATCAATACGAAGGGATATACGGCGTTTGCAGGATTCAATTAAGGATAAACTTAACAGTATTATTCGTTCCGCGCAGAATAAAAAAATCATGCAGGATGCTGTTGTAACATTAAGAGGGGATCGTTACGTTGTGCCGGTGAAGGCAGAATACCGCAGCCAGTTCCCGGGGCTGGTTCATGATATATCTCAGAGCGGCGCAACAATTTTTATTGAACCGCTGGCAGTAGTGGAGGCAAATAATGAAATACGCCAGCTTAAAAATAAGGAAGAACGTGAAATAGAGCGTATTCTTATGGAGTTGACGGGTGAAGTTGCGAATAATGCCGACCTGCTGACCGAAAATGTTAAGTTATTGTCACGCATTGATTTTGCGTTTGCAAAGGCACGGTTAAGCCTTGATATAAAAGGAGTTGAACCGGTTCTAAATACCGAGCGCCGCATAGTTATCAAAAAAGGAAGGCATCCATTAATAGATCCGGCTGTTGTTGTACCCGTTGATATTAGTCTTGGTGACAGTTTTTCAACAATGATAATTACGGGGCCTAATACAGGCGGTAAAACAGTGACACTGAAAACCACGGGGCTTTTCGTGCTGATGGCTCAGGCAGGGCTTCATATTCCTGCTGCTGAAAACAGCGAAATGTGTGTATTCAGGAAAGTTTTTGCAGATATCGGGGATGAGCAGAGTATAGAGCAAAGCCTTAGCACATTTTCATCCCATATGAAAAATATAGTAAATATTCTGAATGAGGTCGATGAAGACTCCCTTGTACTTTTTGATGAACTGGGGGCAGGCACAGATCCGACCGAAGGTGCGGCCTTGGCAACCGCGATCCTTGACAGGCTTACGAAACGCGGTATAAGAACAATGGCTACAACCCATTACAGTGAGTTGAAAATTTATGCAATGACAACCCCGGGTGTCCAGAATGCCTGCTGTGAGTTTGATGTAGAAACATTACGGCCAACCTACCGCCTTCTGGTGGGAATACCCGGAAGAAGCAATGCTTTTTCCATTTCCAAAAGGCTTGGTCTTGACGAGGGCATAATTGAAGATGCAAAAAACTTCCTGACAGGGGAAGACATACAGTTTGAAGAACTGTTGTCTGATATACAGAAAAACAGGCTTGAAACAGAAAAGGAACGCGAACAGGCCACCAGGGAGATGAGGGAGATTGAAAGGCTGAAAGAAGCAGCCAGGGAGCAGAAGAAGAAAATAGAAGATGAAAAGGAAAACATCCTGAACCAGGCAAGAAAAGAGGCAAGAACCATACTTGCTGATGCCAGGCGCCAGGCAGAAGCTATAATGGAAAGGCTTAAAGAACTGGAGAAGGCATACCACCAGCAAAACGCTGAAAGAGAAATGATGGAGCTTAAACAAAACATACGCCAGAAAATCAACGAACTGGATGAGCGCATGGCCGAATCGGTACTGCCACGAAAAGGATATGCAAAACCTCCTGAGAGCCTTAAACCGGGTGATACCGTGATGATCATAAACCTGAACCAGAAGGGAACGGTTCTTGAAGCACCTGATAAGGATGGGAATGTTCTTATCCAGGCCGGAATAATGAAAATAAAAATGCATATTACACAGTTAAGGCTTGTGGATGAGCAGCGAAACATAACTGACAGTATCCAGAATACAAGAGTTTCAGGCGTCAAGTCTGGAAATGTGGGGCTTGAACTGGATATTCGCGGCTTAAACATTGAAGAAGCACGGGTTAAGATTGACAAGTATATCGATGACGTTGTAATAGCAGGGCTGCATGAGGTATCTATAATTCACGGCAAAGGTACCGGAGCCCTTAGAAAAGGCGTGCACGAATTTTTGTCAAAGCACCCGCATGTTAAATCCTTCAGGCTTGGAAAATACGGTGAGGGCGAAACAGGTGTAACCATTGTTACAATAAAGGAATAACCGTGCTTTGTTCTTATATTCCGGAAATCTAATGCATATAAAATGAAGTTTGGCCACGTTGAAACAGTGTGCTGCTGAAAACAATATTCATGCTGTTTTAACGGGGCTGTTTCTTAGTTTGCCCTTAAATATGGAACAATTCTATTTACATAAAGATTTATTAATGTATAATATAGTATTAAGGTTAATTTATAATTGAATAAATAATATATTTTTATATGTAACATGGTTTTACGGGGTTAAAATGGTTGGGCAGGTTTAGATAGCAAATGGAAGTATGGGATAGTACGGTGAAGTCTTGCAGCTTATCTCCATTCATCACACTTTACAATCCAAACAAGTCCGCAGAGCAATTTTATAGTCATGTTACATGTGTAATTGATTGTTAACAGCTTTTTATATTTATACATGTGTTAGCAAGGAGAGAATAGCAGATGAAAAAATTAATGCTTGGAAACGAAGCAATTGCACGGGGAGCTTATGAAGCCGGCGTAAAAGTTGCTACTGCGTATCCTGGAACACCAAGCACAGAAATTACAGAATGTATTGCAGCATATGACGAAATATTCTCTGAGTGGTCTCCAAATGAAAAAGTCGCACTGGAGGTCGCAATCGGAGCATCTGTCGCCGGGGGGCGAGCCATCTGTTCTATGAAACATGTAGGCCTTAATGTTGCAGCAGATCCGTTGTTTACCGTTTCCTATACGGGAGTTAATGGCGGTCTGGTGATATGCGTTGCTGATGATCCGGGAATGCACAGTTCGCAGAATGAACAGGACAGCAGGCACTATGCAAAGGCGGCCAAGGTTCCGATGCTGGAACCGTCGGACAGCCAGGAATGCAAGGATTTTATAATAAAGGCACTGGAGCTTAGTGAAGAGTTCGACACCCCTTTTATAATCAGGCTTACAACAAGAATATCCCATTCACAGAGCCTTGTAGAGCTTGGAGATAGGGTGGAAATACCCCTTAAGCCATATCAGAAAGATATCGGCAAGTATGTCATGATGCCTGCTATGGCGAGGAAACGCCATACAGTTGTGGAAGAGAGGATGAAAAAATTATCTTCCTATGCCGATAAAACAGAATTAAACCGTATTGAATGGGGGAGCAACACCGACATAGGCGTTATAACAAGCGGTATATGCTATCAATATTCCAAAGAAGCTTTTGGAGATGTGTCATATCTGAAACTTGGAATGGTTTATCCGCTTCCTGAGAAACTAATCTCTGAGTTCGCATCAAAAGTTAAAACTTTATACGTCATTGAAGAACTGGATCCGTTTATTGAGGAGTTTTTGAAGCAAAAAGGAATTTCGTGCACTGGCAAGGAAAAACTTCCTTTAGTCGGTGAATACAGTGCCAGTCTGATACGGAGACAGGTATTGGGGATAAATGAAAATACTGATGCTTTGCAGGAAAACATACCCGTCAGACCGCCGGTACTCTGCCCGGGATGCCCGCATCGCGCTGTCTTCTATGCTTTAAGAAAAAACAAGCTGACCGTGACGGGGGATATAGGCTGTTATACCCTCGGTTCAATGTCACCGCTGGAATCAATGGATACATGCGTCTGCATGGGCGCAAGCATCGGTGTGGCACATGGCATGGAAAAGGCAACGGGAAAAGAATCCGGGAAAAAGAGAGTGGCGGTAATTGGTGATTCTACCTTTATCCATTCAGGAATAACCGGACTTATAGATATTGTATACAACAAAGGCACGTCGACGGTCGTTATCCTTGACAACTCAATAACGGGAATGACAGGACACCAGCCGAATCCGGCTACGGGCTACACAATAAAGGGTGAAAAGACAAGACAGGTTGATTTGGTTAAGCTTTGCAATGCAATTGGAATTGACAGGGTGAGGGTTTGTGATCCTTTTAAACTTGATGAATTCGATAAGATAGTTAAGGAAGAAATAGCAGCAGATGAGCCGTCGGTCATTATAGCCCAGCGACCATGTGCCCTGCTGAAAACAGTGAAGTATACAGGCAAGGTCAGGGTTGACAAAAGCCGGTGCAAATACTGTAAAGCCTGTATGCGCCTTGGATGCCCTGCAATTGTGGATACAGGAGATGGTATTCATATTAATGAAGATTTATGCGTTGGCTGCGACCTGTGCCTTGAAGTTTGTAAATTTAATGCATTTGAAAAGGTAGGTGGCAGCAATGGGTAATGTATCAATCTTAATCGCAGGAGTAGGCGGACAGGGAACGCTGCTGACAAGTCGTGTGCTTGGGGCTGCTGCTGTAAAAGCCGGATATGATGTCAAGGTGTCGGAGGTTCATGGAATGGCGCAGCGCGGCGGAAGTGTTGTTACCTATGTAAAAATAGGTGAAAATGTAAGTTCGCCGGTTATTGAAAAGGGCGAAGCAGACATTCTGCTGTGCTTTGAAAAGCTTGAAGCACTTAGATGGCTTGAATATGCCAAAAAGGATTGTATGGTTATCATAAATGATCAGAGGATTGATCCGATGCCTGTTATTATCGGAAAGGAAAAATACCCGGACGATATAATTTCAAAAATTAAGTCAGCCAGGCAGAATGTATACATAATTGATGCGCTTAAAATCGCAAAGGAATTGGGAAATATTAAGGTTTTAAACATCGTTATGGTTGGTTTCCTGGCAAAGAAAACAGATATTCAGAAGGAAACATGGTATGAGGCCATTCGTGAAAATGTAAAACCGAAATTCACAGAACTGAATCTGAAGGCTTTCGATGCAGGTTATAAAATGGCCGAATGTTATAACAGCTAGAATTGGGGGAAAAGGTATGGGTATTTGGAATGCTGAATATGAATGCATGGACAGGGAAAAGCTTTTTGAGCTGCAAAGTGAAAGGCTGCGCAATACGGTTCAACGAGTGTATTCAAATGTTCCTCACTACAGGCAGAAGATGAAGGAAAAAGGCTTGGAGCCGGGTGATATTAAAACCGTAGACGACCTTAAAAAACTTCCCTTTACATATAAGCAGGATCTGAGAGATACCTATCCCTATGGACTTTTTGCAGTACCGATGGAAGAGGTAATAAGGATTCATGCATCCACCGGGACAACAGGGAAAAGAACGGTGGTGGGTTACACCGCAAGGGATATAAACACCTGGGCCGAACTTATGGCAAGATGCCTTACATCAGCCGGGGCAGATAAAACATCCTTTGTTCACGTGGCTTATGGATATGGATTATTTACCGGCGGTCTGGGCGTCCATTACGGCGCTGAAAAAATAGGCGCTACTGTAATCCCGGTTTCGGGAGGTAACACAAAACTTCAGATCGAAATAATGAAAGACTTTGGTTCCACTATTTTGACATGTACACCGTCGTACGCTTTATACCTTGCTGAAACAATGAGGGAAATGGGAATAGATCCGAAAAAGGATCTGAAACTTAAAGCAGGTATATTTGGAGCAGAACCATGGACAGAAGCAATGCGCAAAGAAATAGAAAACCAAATGGGTATTTTGGCGCTTGACATCTATGGCCTTTCCGAAGTAATAGGCCCCGGTGTATCGGTAGAATGTGAATATCAGAACGGCATGCATATTCAGGAGGATCATTTTATTGTGGAAGTGATAGATCCAGTAACTGAAGAACCGCTTCCGATGGGTTCGGAAGGGGAACTTGTATTTACTTGTATTACTAAGGAAGCACTGCCGTTAATACGGTATCGTACCAGGGATATTGCACGGGTCACCGATGAAAAATGTGCTTGCGGCAGAACCCAGGTACGTATGAGCAAAGTAACGGGCAGAAGCGATGATATGCTGATTATTCGCGGAGTAAATGTATATCCGTCACAGATTGAAAGCGTTCTTCTGGAACTTGGCCTTTCAGCACCGTATTACCAGCTGGTTGTTGAAAGGGTTGGCGCGCTGGACACCCTTGAAGTCCAGGTTGAGATGACTCCGGAAATGTTCTCTGACCAGGTAAAACAAATAGAAGCTGCTGAAAAGAAAATACGCCACAACATTGAAAGCACCTTGGGCCTTACCTGTAAAGTCAGGCTGGTTGAGCCTAAGAGCATTCCAAGGACAGAAGGAAAAGCAAAGAGGGTTATCGACAAGAGGATTTTGAAATAGCTGGAATATAAAAATATTCTTAAATTCCCTCTTGACCAAATCGCTTTCTGGCATTATAATAAATCTTGCGTTACGAAATGACAATCCTCAATAGCTCAGTCGGTAGAGCATGCGGCTGTTAACCGCAGGGTCGTTGGTTCGAGTCCAACTTGAGGAGCCATTAGGGCCTTTAGCTCAGTTGGTCAGAGCATCCGGCTCATAACCGGCAGGTCCGGGGTTCGAGTCCCTGAAGGCCCACCAGATTGATAAATCCGAATCTTTTCTGAACAGATTCGGATTTTTCTGTTTATTAACGGCCTTCATGTCTGAGTAATTTCGGTTTTGCTGTTCTGTTTGATTTACATATAACAATGTAATACCGGATTTAAGGAAGCAACATATGTGTTGAAACTGAATCACCCGGAGATTACGCTTTACTGGAAGTCCTGCAATTATGCCGGGATATCGCTCTTAAGACCCATGTATTGAATATTTCTTGCTTCCTGAGAGTGGTGTCGAAAGCTTCTTGATCCTGTTCCTGATTGAGCTTCGTTTTTCGAAAATCTAAATTATACACAGCATCACTTTACCCTGGCAAAGAAAGCCGCAGGTATCCTGAAAACGGATTGAATTATAAGGGTATTGCGGTATAAAAAAATATGTATACAATAATATTATGGCTTAATTAAAAATGCAACCCTCTGGCTGGGGACAATTACATACTTCCCAGAATGATATCAGACCGATTTTTCAAGGAGAGATTTAATGGTTAGCGTAAGAAGCAGGTTGCTTAAAATAGCTTCAATGGCCGGTAAATGCAAAAAACCTGCAGATATCGGAACAGATCATGCTTATGTCCCCATATACATGGTACAATCGGGTATGTGCAGTTCGGCAGTGGCAACCGATATCAGGAAAGGGCCGCTGCAAAAGGCCCGAAAAAACATAGAAAAATACCAGCTGTCCGAAAGAATAGATCTTCGGCTGGGAGAGGGAATGAAACCCATAAAGGAAAATGAATGTGATGTATTCATTATAGCAGGCATGGGTGGCGTAGTTATTACCGAAATCCTCGAAGAATCCATAGAAAAGGCCAAAAAGGCTGATGCTCTTATTTTACAGCCCGCGTATTATGATGAAGTTTTACGTGAATATCTTTTAAAGGAAGGGTTCTGCATTGAAACCGAATCTCTGGTTAGGGATGAAGGAAGAATATATACGGTAATACGGGCGTACTATGATGGGACGGTACGCAGCGATGATGATTTATACTATCATATTGGAAGGGCATTGTTCGAAAGAAAAGATCCTTTGCTAAGCGATTTTTTGAAAAGGCGTATAGGAATACAGTCAAAAATAGTGGATGGCATGGGAAAATCGGTTAAGTGCGATGAACAGACCTATTTGAAGGAATATAATCTTCTTATGAAAATGAAAAAGGCTTTTGAAGATTATTTTATGATTTAAGTCCCATAAAACAACTCATTGCAAGGATGTGATGATTTTGAAGTGCAAGGATATTATCAGTTTCCTGGAACAGGAAGCACCGTTAAGATTGCAGGAGGATTATGACAATTCAGGCCTTCAGTGGGGTGATCCTGAAAGTTTCGTTCAAAAGGTACTGGTCTGCCTTGATTTTACCCAGGATGCACTGCATGATGCGGTAAAGAATCAGGTTCAGATGGTTATATCCCACCATCCGGTATTGTTCAGACCGCTAAAATCGGTTAATACCGGCACAGGAAAAGGTGCTATGCTCGCTGGCTGTATAAGGAGCAATATCAGCGTTTATTCCATGCATACAAATTTTGATATAGCCGATAACGGACTGAATGATTACCTTGCGAAAGCCCTCGGTTTACAAAACATAACCGGGCTGAAGGCTCATTGCCGGGATGAACTGTATAAGCTGGTTGTATTTGTGCCCGAAGACAGCCTCGAAAAGGTTCAAAAAGCGGTTTTCAGCGCAGGGGCCGGATGGATAGGCAATTACAGTGATTGCAGCTTTTCTGCTAAAGGCAGCGGGACATTCAGACCGCAGGAAGGAACAAATCCGTATATAGGTCAGGCGGGTGTGTTTGAAACTGTAACTGAGTTCCGTCTTGAAACAGTTGTGCCAAAGGCCGGATTAAAAGATGTCATTAAAAGTATGCTCGAAGCTCATCCGTATGAGGAAGTGGCATATGATATTTACCGCGTTGAACAATACGGTCATGAATATAGTTTAGGCAAAGTGGGAAGTCTGAAAGATAAGCTTAATGCTGACGAGTTTGTTTCATTGGTTAAGGAAAAACTGAATGTGCCTTATGTCCGCACCGTGGGTAATTTTCCGGATAAAGAGATTCAAAAAGTTGCAGTATTTTGTGGAAGTTTCGACGGCGATGTAAAAGCAATAAAAGAAAAAAAGGCGGATGCACTGATTACAGGTGATCTTAAATACCATACCGCACAGGAGCTTGAAGAGGCAGGAATTTTCACTGTGGATGCAGGGCATTATCATACCGAAAAATTGTTTGTCATGGCAATTTCTGATATGTTGAAAAACAAGTTCAAAGATGTTATAATCATTGAGCATTACGGACATGACGTTTTTGATTATAGATAAAGCTTATGTCCATGTTATTGATGGGATCGTAACTAAAAATATCAGTATAAAACTACATATTGAGTAAGTCAGATGATCGCGGGTACAGTGCCGAAAGGCCGTACACGAGGAAAGTCCGGGCTCCATAGGGCAGGGTGCCGGGTAACTCCCGGTCAAGGCGACTTGAAGGAAAGTGCAACAGAAATAAACCGCCTTATGGTTTACCATAAGGTAAGGGTGGAAAGGCGAGGTAAGAGCTCACCGGTTTCCTGGCGACAGGAAACGCTCTGTAAACCCCACCTGGAGCAACACCGCAAAAGAGGACATATTGGTTGCCCGCCAGTCCTCAGAGGTGGCTTGAGCCATGTAGAAATACATGGCCTAGATAGATGATCATCGAATACAGAACCCGGCTTACAGACTTGCTCAATATTAAAAAGCCCGGAGAAATCCGGGCTTTAATTATGCGTTTTTGTACTATATATTGCGTTCAGATACATATTGCATATATTTAATTTGATATGAAATATTATGCCAACCAAAGCATTTACTGCTTAATAAACTATATAAATAGGCATTTGCAGAAGTGATGTTTATAAAATTGCTTTACAGGCGGAGCTTTTATTATGCTTTTATACAATATTGCTTACCAGCATCGATTAAGGTCAATATACAAACTTTCTGAAAGAAGCATATATGACACGGGATGGATATAAATGTAAATGCCGTTTCTTTTCGTTTAACCTTACGTCTCATACTGACACAATATACTTGATTCTTTTCCGTTTCTGTTTGTTTTTTGGTATATAAACATTTTGACAGGAAAACTAAGGATTTTTTCATATTGATGGCGTTCGTTTTTGTCCTGGATGCACGGGTCTGGTACAAATTAGTTATTCTGCATGGTTTAATCACTTGATTAAATCATTTGGATAAATCACTTGATTAATTTGCCTGATTATATTAATATAAATAAAAGGAACTGAATCCATTATTATGCAACGAAGAAATCAATGCCGGCAGGCTTGCTATCAGTAATAATGAGATTCGGAGAACAAGTAGGAGAAATGGAGATTTAGCTGTACTTATCAGGGAGGTGCCAGACTTGACGACAGAAGAAAAAATCATCATGGCAGCGATAAGCTGTATCGAAAAATACGGGATCGACAAGACTACGATTCGTAGAATCGGCCAGGAGGCCGGGGTAAACAGCGCGGCGATCAGTTATTATTTCAGGAGTAAAGACACGCTTATAAGGCGGGCGCTGGAAATTGCGCTTGATAATGCGTTCGATATGGAAAACTTTAAGGACAGCGTTGGCCTTCCGATCAACGAGCGGCTGGTTTCTGTCATGGAAGGCATGACCGTTGGTTCGATAAAATTTCCGAACCTGACGCGCGCTTTAATATCGGGTCTTTTGACATCAACGGATGGCGATGCCCCGGTTGTCAGGAAACTCCACGGGTTTCTCGGCAAGCTGCAGGACGAGATCGTTGAAGCCCGGCCGGAGAAAAGCAGGGCTGAAATAAAAAGGATTCTCATGCAGCTGTCATGTGCGACCTTCTTATTCCCGGGTATTTACCAGCAGTTTTTTAGAGGCTTTCCTGAAATCGACCTGACCGATGATGCGACGAGAAGCGAGTATATCCGGGAACTCGTAAATAAACTTTTATAAAAAGGAGTGGAAACAGTGAAAAGAAACTACGGCTTTTTAATTAATCTTGCCGGAATCGCCGGTTCGGCGTTCATTTTTTTCATCGGCTGGGAATACAATATCCCGGCGGCGGTGTGGATTGCATTCCCACTGCTTATTTATTCCTTCAGACATGCAGATAAATGGTACAAAACGCTTTTTTTCATTCCCATCATGGTTATCGCGCGGTTTTTCAGCATCAACGGCGGATGGGACATGGGGCTTCCTCTGACCGTAACATTTGCTGTTGTAGTCTGTCTCCCGCTTATCCTGTCGATTTACCTCGATAGGATCTTTTCCCGCCGGATGGGAGTGTTCCCTGCAATGTTCGTATTCCCCGTTACATACGTTGTTTTTGACTATCTGCTCATATTTGCGAACCTCGGCATGACGTTTTCTATTGCGTACAGCCAGTGCACTTTCCTGCCGCTCGTTCAGTCGGCATCCCTCTTCGGCAGTTGGTTTGTCGAATTCATAGTGCTGTGGTTTGCACCTGTGGCCGTGCTCGCGTTTGAGAATATCACACAGCTTGAAACAGTGAAGAAACCGATTTCCGTATTTGGCATCGTACTTGCTGCCGTCATGGTTTTCGGGTGGGCACGGCTCGCGTTTGACAAGCCGAAGAGCCCGACTGTACGCATCGCATCGATAACCGAAGCCCATGACCGGGACTATTGGGCCATCACGGACGCCGGCACACCTGAAGCGGACGCGGAAGCAAATAAGCCCATAATGGCGAAAATTCAGGATAACCTTTTTGCGTCGAGCCAGAAGGCTGCCGATTACGGGGCAAAGATCATCTTCTGGAGCGAGGGGAACTGCCCGATTTATGAGGACGATTTCGACGCGTTTGTTGCAAGAGCCAGGTCGTTTGCGAAAGATAACGGAGTGTACTTTATGCCGGCTGTTGTTAATCTCCTTTATGGAGAGACAAAGAACATGAACCTGGCCATAATGATCAATCCTGACGGGGAGGTTGAATTCAGGTACGAAAAAACTATATCATGGTACCCATCCGATTCCGACGGCGTTATTCCTGTCATTGACACACCTTACGGGAGGATTTCGACGGCGATTTGTTTTGATAACGACTACCCGATGCTGGTTTCACAGGCTAAAAACTCCGACATAATGCTAATCCCCGCATTTGATACGAAGAAAATCGATGACTTCCATACTCGCGTGGCTTTTCTGCGCGGCATCGAAAACGGTTATTCCACTGTCAGGCAGTCCAATAAGGGCTCAAGCATTTCGGCCGATTACCTCGGCAATACGCTGACATATCAGAATTATTTCAGGACGGAAGACCGTGTTATGATAAGCGACGTGCCGGTGCGCGGCAAAACAACGCTGTACGGCCTCACGGGCGAAATATTTCTATGGCTCGACTTCGCTGCTTTTATTGCCCTGATTATTTTTTCCATAGGAAACGTACACAGATAGAGATTTCATACTGATCTGCCGACAGGCGCAGTAAAAGCCGGTCCATCAGGGCCGGCTCTTATTGCTTCAACCCCATTTAATCATCACAAGCGTCAGCCGCATGACAATAAGCATCATGGCCGGAATATGGTTATGATAACTGTTCAATTAAAGCAGGAATACTGCGTTTCTCCTGATTAAGAATCAAAAATATTGCTATCCGTCCTGTCATTTATGCTTTTGTGAAAATATCGTAAAAGTTGTTGATAGGATTTTTGTGGTGTTTTAAGTTAAAAGATGCTGCAATAACATTCTTTTTATGGAGTTTATGAAAAAACGAAATTACAGTTCAAATATTGTTCAATTATATCCTGGTGGCGACATAATTGTAAATATATACTAACAATAGTATTGACATACAAATAAAAGCATGATAATTTATAAATGCAGACAAAATATATAAATTTTAACATTATATAAGAAAAAATACATAATATTATAAATTCTATAGAAGACACAAATTCTATTTATGTTTAAAAACTATTCCTGATAAATTCATGATTGTAAATATCTTCTTGGGAGGTTCAGAAATATTAACCGTACATATACTATAAAATTACATGAAAAATGTAGTGAATTTTGTGTATGAAAAGTGTTAAAGAAAATTAAGGATAAAAGCAGTGAATCAAGTTAAAGCTGCCGTCCGGTGGCTTTAACTTTTTTTATTGCAATCAGCTTTGGTTAAAGTAAATCATAACCGGGAAAGGCGAGAGTTTTATGAAATATATATTGACACTGGGTGTAATATTGTATATATTATATATATACAATATTACAGGTGGTGCTAAATGGATATTATCATCAGCAACTCCAGCGGGCAGCCCATTTATGAGCAGATTGCGACACAAATAAAGAACCTGATTATATCAGGAGAGCTAAAAGAAGGGGATGCACTGCCTTCCATGAGGCTTTTGGCTAAAGAATTGAGAATAAGTGTTATTACAACAAAAAGAGCCTACGAAGAGCTTGAGCGGGAGGGGTTCATTACTTCCGTCACCGGTAAAGGAAGCTTTGTTGCAGCAAAGAACGTAGATTTGATAAGGGAACATCAATTGAGAGAAATTGAAGAACATATGAAAAAGATTGTGGAAAAATCAATAGCTTGTGGTCTTACGCTGGATGAATTAATTGAAATGTTGAAACTTTTTTATGAAGGAGAGTAAGTATGACAGAAGCATTAAAACTTGTAAATGTATCAAAGCATTATAAAGATTTTTCGCTGAAGCAGGTAAACCTCAGTCTGCCTGCCGGATGTATCATGGGATTTATAGGTGAAAACGGTGCAGGTAAAACAACGACGATAAAACTTATACTGGATCTGATTAAAAGGGATGAGGGGCGTATTTTTGTCCTTGGAAAAGACAATCAGAAAGATTTAAAGAGTGTAAAGGAAAATATTGGTGTAGTAATGGAAGACTGTTTTTTCCCTGAAAACCACACAGCTTCCAGTGTGAACAAAATTCTCAGAGGGATATACGGTACATGGGATGTTAACAGGTTCAATTCTTATCTCAGGCAGTTTTCAATCCCTGCTGATAAGCAGATAAAGGACTATTCAAAAGGAATGAAAATGAAACTGTCAATTGCAGCGGCATTATCCCATGACAGTAAACTGTTAATCCTGGATGAGGCAACAAACGGTCTGGATCCTGTTATCCGGGATGAAATCCTGGATGTTTTTCTGGAATTTATCCAGGACGAAAGCCATTCTATTTTTATATCGTCTCATATTATCAGCGATCTGGAGAAGGTGTGCGATTATATCACTTTCATTCACAAAGGCAGCATTGTTTTCAGCGAAAGCAAGGATGAACTGCTGAACTTGTACGGTATATTAAAGTGTTCCGAGAAAGATTTCAGCAGGATAAATCCTGAAGCGGTAATAGGTTACCGGAAGAGCCAGTTCGGAGTGGAAGCTTTGGTTAAGAAAAAACTGGTAAGGGGTAATTTTGTTATAGACCGGACAAGTATTGAAGAGATTATGCTGTTCTATACCAACCGTTCCAAAGAAAAACAGCTGGAAGTCAGGCATTAATCTTTACGGGAATGGAGGAATGAATATGAAAGGGCTTATATTAAAGGACCTGTATAATTTGAGCAAGCAATATAAAATTGTACTGATACTGGTCGTTTTCTATCTTGTTATTTCTTTGACAAATGAAGACTCCAGTTTTTTCGGCGGTGTGGTAACAATATTAATGGTGATGCAATTAGTAACGGCTATTGCATATGACGAAAAATCAAAGTGGGACAGATATGCTCTCGCAATGCCAATTTCCAGAACAGATTTGGTATTAAGCAAGTATCTATTGGGTGGTATTTTACTGGCCATTGCTTTTGCAGCCAACTTTATTTTTGGTATGGCTTCAGGTTCAGAGCCCGTTGAAACACTGATTATATCAGTAGCAATGACAGGAGTAGGATTATTATTCATGTTTCTAATACTTCCGTTTTTGTTTAAATTCGGTGTGGAAAAAGGGCGATACATTGCAATGCTTATTTTCTTTATCCCTACCGGGGTTCTTGTAATCGTGTCAAAGATGGGCCTGCAACTGCCGGATGAAGATTTTATGAGTGTATTTCCCGTGATTGGCATATTGGTTCTTATACTGGCAGGGATAATTTCAGTCAGTGCATCACTTGCTATTTTCAAAAAGAAAGAGGTATAGGCATAAGTTTAAAAGTCATCTGTCCGGGTTAATAATTGTCAAGAGGTGAGTGGATGGAAAAAATTAATCTGACCAAAAAGCAGGCACGGATTTTCATGCTTTCGAAACATGGGCTTATAGGCGAATATAAGTTTGCCGGCAAACAGGGTATACTTGATTTTGTCCTGCAGGCAGGCTGCATTCAATATGACCCGATAGACGTATGCGGCAAGAATTCCGAGCTTGTTCTTCAATCCAGGGTAAAAGGGTTCAATAAACAGATGCTCTATTCGCTTTTGTACGAGGACAGAAAACTTATTGACTATTTCGATAAAAACCTGTCAATAATGAGGACAGAAGACTGGCCTTACTTCTGGCGTTACCGTGAAGCATACAGGACCGGGGGCAGAAGCCATGA
>Ga0134090_1001128_pt1 | contig 18444 bp, 20 predicted proteins | sample 1_4taG_FD_94453 | JGI IMG/M metagenome (GOLD analysis project Ga0134090, IMG submission 94453) | Switchgrass degrading microbial communities from high solid loading bioreactors in New Hampshire, USA - 1_4_20_6_A1 metaG | ecosystem: Engineered > Bioreactor > Semi-continuous > Anaerobic >...
ACAGAATTGGCACTTAACAAGTACTCACACACTGAAGAAGGCCTGTCAATATACTATGAAGATCCCCTTTGTTTCTCTCGCATCGAGCGCAGTGTTTATGCACTGCTGCTGGAGTTTAACCCTACTTATTCCCGGGAAATAGTTTTCGTGTGCATTGGTACGGACCGGGCTACCGGAGATTGCCTGGGGCCCCTGGTGGGTACCCGCCTGCGCAGTTTCAACGGCAGCATGAATGTGTACGGGACTCTGCAGGAACCTACCCATGCCGCCAACCTGGTTCAGGTCTTGGAGAGAGTACACTGCAGTTACCATAATCCCCTTATTGTGGCTGTGGATGCTTGCTTGGGCAGTTCGGACCGGGTGGGGTTTATTAACATAAAAAGGGGCAGCCTGAAACCAGGTACGGCCCTAAAGAAGACCCTGCCGGAAATTGGGGACTTCTATATTTCCGGAGTGGTAAATGTGGGGGGATTCTTGGAACACATGGTCTTGCAGAATACCAGGTTGTATTTGGTATATCAAATGGCAGATACTATTGCGCGAGGGTTGTACATGGCCTACAGCCGCTTTGACCGTGAGACCCGCCGCCAGGCAGCTTTACCCACTTGAACCGAAATAAAAATACCCGGCTTTACCGGGCTGGCTGGCTGTTGCGCATTATGCTGATGATATCCTCATCTTCCACCGCACTGAAGTCCTGGTAGAATTGGCTTACCGCGAAAAACTTGGCGGGAATCTCCAGTACAATCATGTGATCTACCTGGGTTAAGAGCTCTTCGTAGGCGGCCCGCGCACAAACGGGGGTAGCTATGATAATACTGGCTGCCCCGCACCGCTTCAGATAGTCAACCGAGGCGGCTATAGTGGAACCGGTAGCTATACCATCGTCCACCAGCAGGACGCGCCGTCCTTGGATATTTAATGGCGGACGATTACCTCGATACAAGCGGGTCAGCCGGTTCAATTCGTTTCTGGTTTCCTGAGCACACTGGTTATAGGTTTCTGCATCCACGGAGAAAACCGCTTGGATTTGTTCAGGTATTACTATCTTTCCATCGGGAGCCACCGCTCCGATGACCGGTTCATCCCGTCCCGGCGAGCCTATTTTGCGGGATAAAACAACATCCAACTCGCAATTGAATTGACGGGCTATGATATGTGCCGGTACTACCCCTCCGCGGGGTATGGCCAGAACCACATCAAATTCCAGGCCTTGCTCTTCTAATTCCTCGGCAAGCAGGTATCCAGCTTGCTTGCGATTTAGAAACAATTATTTCACCTGCCCGATTTTGGCTTGTCGGCGGCCTCGGCATATTTCAGCTTGCTGCTATGTAGTTTCTCCTCGGTCTGTCCCATAGAAGTATTGCCGTTCAGTTGTCCGCCCTCCTCTATGGTTAAAATGCTGCACTGTACGTCGCCGGACATAACGCCGGTGGAAGTCAAATCAAAGCGCCCGCTGATAACAGCGTTTCCATCTATACGGCCGGCCAGCTGCAGATTGGCAGCTCTTACCTCACCTTTTATGCGGCCTTGTTCACCTATAATTAAATCGCCTTTGACATTTACCTTTCCTTCCACTTTACCATCAATTCTGACTGACCCCTGGGTGGTTATGCTTCCATTTATCTCTACTCCCGGAGATAGAAAACTCTCTATGTTGTCAAAACTCTGCCTGCGTTTAATCAAAATTCAACACTCCTTTAACTACTTTTTCTCCTGGGGATTAGGGAGATATATTAATGGATCAATAGTCTCATCCCATTTGAAGATAGTAAAGTGCAAATGAGGCCCGGTGCTTCTGCCGGTACTGCCCATGCGGGCGATAACCTGCCCCTTGGTGACTCTATCCCCTTCCTCAACCAGCAAAGCTGAATTGTGGGCATACTTGGTGACCAACCCGTATCCATGATCGATCATAACGGTGCGCCCGTATACCGGCTGCCACCCTGCGAATATCACCTTGCCGTCGGCGGCGGCAACTACTTCGGTACCTACATCATTGGCAATATCAATGCCGTCATGGAAGCTCTCACTTCGCCCGCCAAAAGGCGAATCCCTCCAGCCATAGGGGGAGCTGATCTCCCCGGCACAAGGCCATTGATTGGGCAGGGAGCGAAAATATTTCTTATCATTGTTAACTCTGGCCAGCAAATCATCTAATTCTTTTTCCTGCAAATCCAATTGATTTTTTACCTGCTGGGCCAGCATAAAACTGTCCCCGGTATGCTCAGATTGCAGTTCCAGTTCCGGACCGCTTCCGCCTTTTCCGCCCCCGGACCCTTCCGTGGTTACCGGCACCTCATCCTGCTGAATGCCCATCATTTTCTTGATTTCTGCCTGTTTCTTGGCCAGCCTTTCCTGCTGTTCCTCTATGGCCTGAATCTGCTCTTCCATCAGCTGTATGGTTTCGTCCTTGCGCTGGCTTTCTTCTTTTATAGCGTCCAGGCGATGGTATTCCGCCTGTTTGGTGCCGTAGGAAACTGCCACACCAACTGAAGTCACCACAAATACTACTGCTATGATGGCAATAATACGAAGCGCCGTCCTGGAAACACTAAAGCGAAGGGGGCGTTCTACACTCTGCGGTATAATTATCATGGTCAAACGTGACGAAGCGCTTTTTCTTCTGCTTTTCTTTTGACTTTTCATACTTGTCCCCGATATAGTTGAGATATAATTGCACTTAGTTTGAAACCACTTTTCTTAATTTGACCGTTTTTCTGCAATCATAACAAGGATTTATGTTTTTGTAAAACTTTCTAAAATACTTCAAAAGGATGTTGTTTTCCATGAAAATCTTATATATGGACTGTTTTTCCGGAATTTCCGGGGATATGTGGATCAGTTCGTTACTGGATTTGGGGCTCTCTTTGCAGGATTTGTCACAGTACCTAAACTGCCTGGGCCTGGAAGCCGAATTACAGCAGGAGCACTGTCATGTCTCGGGTATAACTGCTTACCGTTTCCGGGTTCAGGCTCCTGAACATCCGCCCTTGCGTCACTTGTCCGATATACAGCAGTTATTGAACCTGCTGCCGGATGAAGACCTTCGCCGCCAGGCCAATGCAGTTTTTGCCTGTCTGGCCGAAGCCGAAGCCCAGGTTCACGGTACCGATATACATTCTATTCATTTTCATGAGATTGGCGCTGTGGATACCATAGTAGATGTGGTGGGAGTTCTCTTTGGGCTGAAACAGCTCAATATAGATGCTGTTTACGCTTCTCCCATTCCCTGGTCCAAGGGATTTGTCTCCATAGACCATGGTATAGTACCTCTGCCTGCTCCGGCCACCGCCAGGCTTCTGTGTGGAATTCCCTGTTATGGCGTGGATATCGATATGGAACTGGTCACCCCCACCGGTGCTGCCCTGTTGAAAACCCTGGTTAAAGGTTTTGGCCCCCTGCCCGCCTGCTCTCCGGTGGCTATAGGCTATGGAGCGGGGTGGCGGCAGCGCAGCGACAAGATCCCCAATATGGTTCGGGCGATACTGGCAGAGATGCCGGGTGATACATATTTGGAACCCATAACGGTTCTGGAGTGCGAGATAGACGATATGAATCCTGAGATGTTTACTCACCTTTTCTCCACTCTGGGTACCAATGATAAAGTAAAGGACTTTTTTGTGACCAGTGTGCAGATGAAGAAAAACCGGCCTGGTTTTCTTCTGACCCTGCTGTGTGAACCTAACTACAGCCGTCTTTTAGCTGATTGGCTGCTGGCAAACACCACCTCCCTGGGGGTTAGAGTGTACCAGCAGCAGCGCTTTATACTGCCGCGAACAGCAGTTACCATTCCTTCTCCCTGGGGCCCTATTCGCGGTAAAAAGGCTGTACTGCCTGACGGTACGTGTCGCTGCAAACCTGAATATGAAGACTGCGCTCGCATAGCCGAGCAGCATAACATCCCCCTGCACCAAGTCTACTGCCAGGCTATAGCCAGCTGTCAGGGTGATTGCTGTTAGTCCAGGGGGAGAGAAGCTGTCACAGGAGCAGGGTTGCTGTTAACCCGGCCCTAATGAGGGGAGGTTATCGGATGAAGACCATAGGTCTGATTGGCGGAATGAGCTGGGAAAGTACGGTTACCTACTACCAGATTATAAACAGGGTAGTAAAAGATAAGCTGGGGGGGTTCCACTCTGCCCGTTGCCTGTTATACAGTGTTGATTTTCATGAAATTGAAGCCTGCCAGTCCAGCGGGGACTGGGAGAAGTGCGGGGATATCCTGGCTGAGGCCGCCCAGCGCCTGGAGCAGGCTGGAGCCGATTTTATCGTTATCTGCACCAACACCATGCACAAGGTAGCACCTCAGGTGCAGGATGCGGTCTCCATCCCTCTTTTACATATTGCGGAAGCCACCGCCCAGGAATTAAAGAAGAGTCATATCGATAAAGTTGGTCTGCTGGGGACCATATACACTATGGAACAGGATTTTTACAAAGCCAAACTGCAGGAAGCCGGCATAGAAGTCCTAATCCCGGAAGAAGAGGACCGCCAAAGGGTGAACTATATCATCTTTCAGGAACTGTGCCTGGGAGTACTAGACGATAATTCCCGGCAGACTCTTCTAGCAGTTATTGACAAACTGGCCCAACAGGGTGCCCAGGGAATCGTCCTGGGTTGTACGGAAATAGGACTTCTGGTTCAACAGCAGGATACTGACCTGCCTTTGTTTGATACAGCTTTGATACATGCCCAAAAAGCTGCTTTATATTCCCTGGACGGCTAGCTTATACTTCTAAGGCCCTGCAAAAGGCGGATCCTCATTTTCTATGGGGGTTCGTCTTTGTTTTTTGGCCGTAAACCCATATTAATTGTGATATACCGGTGGAAGTGATTATGCTTGGCTATATGAGTATGGTCCCAACTATAAATAGTATCTTTTTATTGGCATGGTCCTAATTTTTTATCAATATTATGACTCGTTTTGCAGGATTCTTGACAAATTTATCTAATTATCAGTTGTAATTTGTCGACAGATAATCAACTTACTGAGTATGGCTTCCTAAATATACCCAAAAGGAAAGAGTAGCTTGGAATGGCAACAACTATCACCATCGATATAGTGGCAATTATAACCCTTTGGTTCACCACCATGATGGCCAAGCGGAACACAGTTACCAGCAGTTATAACAACACCTTGTACATAGCTGCTTCCGCTATCGCCATGGTGGTAATTGCTATGGAAATAGCCACTATTTTGTTGGCGCTATACAGTGATGCCAGCCTGGTAATTCCTCACCGGATAGCCAATGTTATCGGTTTTTCCTTGACTCCGGTTCTCCCGTTTCTTCTGCTGTTATTTCACTGCCGTCAATTCAGACGTTCAGTCCAGTTGGCTCTTGTCATCTGTCCACTTATTATTAACGCTGGGGTATGTATCTTAAGTTTTGATACGGGCTGGATTTTTTTCATAAATGAACAAAACCAGTACATGCGCGGCGAGTGGTTTCTGCTGCCCACCCTGGTCAGTATGTTTTACTTTATTTTGATGGTAGCAGCGCTATACCGGAACAGTAATACTTTGGATCTCAATGACAAGAAGTCCTTAATGCCCCTTATTCTGCTGCCTGTGGCGGCATTGGTGGTACAGATTGTCTTTCCGAGTATTATTTGTCTCTGGGCCAGTATTGCTTTATGTTTGCTGTTGTATTATGTCTTCTTGCGGGAACTGCATTACAAATATGATATACAGACCGGGGTCAAAACCCGGAGTGCTTTCGAGAAAGAGATGCACCAGTATGCAAAAAAAGCCCGTGATGCAGTGGTGATAGTAATCGATATTAATAACCTGAAGCTCTGCAACGACCTCTACGGACATGGTGCGGGAGATGAAACCATTAGTTATGCAGCCCAAATCATTAACCAGAGTTTTAGCTCCATTGGGCAGGTTTTCCGAATCGGCGGGGATGAGTTTTGTGTTATCTGCCCCAAGACCACCCTGGAAATCGTGAAGCGAGTCTGCTGTAAATTAGAGCAGCTGGTGGCCACCTTGAATGCGGGCCTCTCTCACAAAATCAGTCTTGCTTATGGTTATGCTCTCCACGATAGTCACGGAGGCCAAGATATTTATGATGCCTTCGCTCAAGCCGATCAAGCTATGTACTCTCATAAAGCCAAATTGAAAGGCCTTTCTGGCTAAAGGCGTGATGAGTGCTGATATCTGTCAGGGGAAATCATAATGATTCCCAAATAGGTCTGCTTAATACCGTATATTATCCTCAGTCACTTGTGCTGCCTGCCATTATCGTTGCGGGGCATGCTATGTATGATATGGGATCCATCGGGGCTGACTCCGCTGTTAAGATTACAGCGTTTTTACAAATAGAACTCTATCAAAACAAAGCTGGTGTTTTGAAAGTGGATAAAAAACAAGCGGGGCAAGCTGTCAGCAATATTTCTGCCTCCCCACCATTCATTTACGACTAAAATAACTTTATCATAGTCAGATTCTTTTACATTTCTGAGGGAATACTTCATTCTTAATACTCCACCTATTATTTAAGATTTATTATAAGTCACGTTTATCCCTGCAGATATATAGTGATATAATGTGGTACGCATATTTATTAAGGGCTGCTTTTGCTTTTTAATGCCGAAGGACTTTGAAAAGGTTAAAACTATTGGGCTGGAAGCCTATCAAAGGGAACTGGAAGAGAAAATAGATATTCTTCACTATATACTCGACAACTACAACGATGGCCGGCGCAAGAGCTTTTTCTGTACGGCGGTCATCTCCTGGATCTGCAGGATATTAAAGATGTGCTGGCCCAAATAGCGGAAGAAATCAAACCGGAGATGTCCCCAAAAGAAAAAGCTGCTGTCGTTCAGCTTTTCAGGCTGCAGCCGGAAAGCGCGATATATTGCTAAAATTAAACAGAAAAGAACGTAAGAAATAATTGCTTCCTGCTGGTTGTGCGCAGACCGGGTATTTATTCGACCCTTTGTCTTTCAATAGAGTTACCTACAACAAACCCGAAGAGGATTCCCGCGGCATAAGTCAAATACGGGGTATGTAGGAATGTTACTGTAATATCCCATATTCGAGCAGCTTCTGCCAGGCATATTATTGGAGTAATTGCTACCAGGAGGGACGGAAGGCCAACTACTATAAGCGGTATCCAATCAACCTTTCAAGGGCCTTTCTGTCTGAATGATTTAACCAATTGGGGTAAAGCCAGCAGAACTCCTAACAAGATAGGGTATATCGATATGAACGTCCAGTAATATGTTGGGTCATATGTTCTGGCAAACAAGTTGGTTAAATGGCTCCGTAATAGTTCTCCAGAAAAACAAACAGAGCAAAAACAACAACATATATGAAATAACCGGTAATGCGCTTTAATTTATAATTGGTCATAATCATTCCCTCCCCAATGCTTGTAAATATATTAGCAAAAAACAAATTATTCCTGGCGGATTTTGGCCTTGAATACCGTTAGGTATGCTCAAATGTGAGGGTAACTTATAACCAAGGAGGACACTTTTTATGAACATACAGGACCGGCTTCTTACCGCCGCCCAGAAGATAAAAGAACAAGAAGCTCTGCAGCAGCGCCGGGAGGCAACCTGTAAGCTGATTGAACAGCAAAAACTGCAGCTGCAGCAGCTAAAGAAGCAGTTAGACAAGGAACTTAAGGATGTAGAACAGCTGGAGGGTTTTACCCTGCAAAACTTCTGGCACAGTTTAAAAGGTACCAAAGATGCAGCCAAACACAAGGAGCAGGAAGAATACCTGGCGGCCAAAATGAAGTTTGACAGCGCCAATGCGGCGCTGGAGAATTTGCAGAATGACCTAAGGCGCATAGATAGTGCTTTAGCTTCCCTGAAAGATGCGCAGGCTGAATACCAAACCGCCCTCCGGGAAAAAGAACAGCAATTGCTAGCCTATAGTAAGCCTGAATCCAGGCGGTTATGGGAAATATCCGAGCAGTTAGGCTATCTTCAAGCCCAAGCCCAAGAAATTGCTGAAGCCATTGATGCCGGGCAAAAGGCTTCTCAAGGATTAAGCCAGGTGGAAAATAGTCTAGGCAGTGCCCAGGGCTGGGGAGTAGTGGATATCATCGGAGGAGGCCTGCTGACCACAGCCATTAAACACTCTTATATTGGTGAGGCCCGGCGGCAAATCAATGAAGCCCAGCAGCAGTTACGCCGGTTTGAGACCGAATTGGTTGATATCCAAAAAACCCACAGCCCTCTGGACCTGGGCAGTATTTGGACTTTGGCAGACTTCCTGCTGGACGGATTGCTCTTTGATTTGATTGTCCAATCACAGATAAGTGATGCCCAGCATCGCACCCGCCAGCTTCAGGGGGAGATCCATGCTGCGATGCAGGAACTGCACAGGCTGCAAAGGGAAAACCAGCAGGAGATGGAGAAGTTAAATGAAGAACGACAGCGTTTAATAGAAGATGCCCCTATTTAGACACAAAGGGCCTTTCGATTCCACAGCAGCTGGAGTGCACCTGGCTAAAGGTCCAACATCTTTATTGCTATCCAAAAACCAATCGCCCCTCCAATTACCCACATAACCGAAGACCGAAGCAAAGGTTCAATATCTATGTAACCGGTGATCAAATATCGACCAATTCCATATAGTGCGACTCCCAATAAACCGCCGGCAACCAGAGCCAAGAAGCGTTTTAAGTTGTTGGGCATATAGGATTCACCTGCCTGATCCATTATATGCTTCCTTGCTGGTGGAAATTGAAAACCATGGCCTGTTGCCCGGAAAAACTAACAGAAACTTTATATTAGGTTATAACTGCGTAAAACCTAAAAGCCCTAACAGTCCAAAGAGATATTTGAAAATATCACTAAATAATATTAAAGCCATTAGCAGCAGCCGGAATGATTGCCAAAAGGTTATTGCGGGGATGTTCATCAATTATCACCGTAATCCATTCCGGTTTTACATCCAGGATTCTGACCACTTCTCGGGTCAGATCTGCCGCTAGTTCCTGTTTCTGCTCCACGGTTCGGCCCCCGGCCATTTTGACATCAATGATTACTAATCTTCCACCTGCCTCATACTTTTTCCATAGTAACAGCCCAGGAAGACAGCTTTTTGCTGCCGTTAAATGCAAACCCCTTACTTGAATACCGGGCATCGCTGATTTTGATTACGCACTCCACACCTGAATATTGCCCATCTTCTGAAATATAAGTTGACACGATGGTATCATCAATAATGGCAAATTTGCCCTGAAGGGTCCCCAGAGCAGGGTTGAATGACTTCCAAATCGTAAAGTCACTGCTGAAGGGTATAATTTCATACCGGTTTTCAAAACGCACTGGCTGTTCTAACTGTAATTCCATATAGCCTTCATTAATCCAGAGATTATCTAAATGAGTTGTAATCGTTTTGCCTTCTACGGGAACACGGTTGTTTGCTTCATCATAATAATCTCCTTTGGCGACCCAGATGCCTTCGGTGAATAAAAATGTATGTTCCATAATATCGACTCCATCATCCGTTCTATTGAGTTTACCACAGTAATTGTAATTATGCTTGTGGTATGCATTACAAGGATCATTTCCAGCAATGATCGAATAAGTTATGACTGCACTGCAGCAACTATTGACGGACGTCATATTAAAGCATCACTTTATCAGCGGCTGCGTGTTTTTTTAATTATAAAATATGAGAATAAAAAGCCTACGAATATTAGCACAGCTTCCTCTATTAAATCGCTGCTATCAAGATTAAATTTACCGGTCACCAAGTATTGCCAGGTTGTAACCAGAGTTTTGCCTATTACCATACCTATGATAAAATATACGATTGCTTTGAGATCCTTTTTCCCCACAGAATCTCCCCCTCCCCGACTGGCTGTTTCGTTGTTAATGCGCCATAAATAATGGCTATTTACCGGTTCTTTCTAAGCTGGCATTTATCTGATTATCAATATAATTATCCAGAAGCATACTTAAAATTGCAAAGGCAGCCAAAATTCCTATACCAAGAACAATTTTTACCTTCATATTTGATCTTGTTGATTTTAACCATATAAGTCCGATGGCTGGAATGCTCAAGCAGATGATCAAGCATGTAATAACCGTACTCCAGAGCAAAAGCACTTTAGGCTGTAGAAACCAGAGAGATATCAACGTATTTCGGATATTTATAAGCTATAGTTCTGCTTAAGAAAAGAAGTTCCTTTATATAGCAGCTTCGCATCACAAAGATTAAGGGCTTTTCTTGTTGAGGTAAAAGTAAATGTATAATAGTACTACCAGGCATAGTGAGTGGAAAGCTGATAATGAAGTTTAAGTCATTTGGAGACAAGGATTTACCTACATTTGTGCTTTTACACGGCGGCGGATTATCCTGGTGGTCTCTGCAAGGGATTGTATATCTTCTGCGGCCTTTTTTTTATGTTATAACCCCAATAATCGATGGCCATGGTGAAGCTGCGGATGAAACATTTATCAGCATCGAGGATTCGGCTCATAAGTTAATACACTATATAGATTGCGAATTAGGCGGTAAGGTCTTTATTCTGGGCGGGTTGTCTCTAGGTGCCCAAATAGCTCTTGAAGTGCTGTCTTTGCGCGAGGACCTGGCCCATTTTGCAGTGGTTGAAAGCGCTCTGGTACATCCCCTGAAGGGGCTGACTGCCCTTACAACCTTTAGCCGGCTAAGCTACAGGCTGATACAAAAGAGGTGGTTTGCCCGGCTGCAGGCCAAAGCTCTGTTTGTCCCCGCCAGTCTCTACCAGCAGTACTATGAAGATTCCTTAAAAATGTCCCTCCCTTCCTTAACCAATATTCTGCTTAGCAATGGAAGATATCAATTAAAAGATACTATTAGGCTAACTAAATCTAAGGTATTAGTAATAGTAGGCGAGAAGGAACTGCCCATCATGAAGAAATCAGCCCTTACTCTTAATTCCGCTATTCCTGGCAGCACTCTATATACGGCTCCTGGGTTGAAACACGGGGAATTTAGTTTAGGCCATCCCCGGGAATATGTAAGAACCATTAATACCTTTATTAATCACCGCTCCATCTGAAGCGACTATCTTTTGGTGGAATCAGAAGCGAGATCTCAAAATGTTTCACGTGAAACATTCCTTAATAATCTAACAAGCACCCGATTCAATCTGCCTGCGCTTTCCCGTAAAGATTTATGGATAACTACATACCCCAAAGACTGATTTAGCATTTTCCTTTTTCAGCTTAAACAATCATTTCTAAAATCTTTGTCTCTAAAGACAAATAGCCAGAAATGTTTCACGTGAAACATTTCTGGCCTTCCCTCTATGCAAATCCTACTCAAAAACACCCATTATCTCCAGAATGCGTTCCAGATCCTCATCACTATAGAATGCTATTTCAATCTTCCCGCCTTTGCCGTGCTTGGTAACTACAGCCCGGGTTGCAAAATGCTGCTGGAGCTTTTCTTGTATTTCTACCAGTTCCACCGGTTTATCCGCAGGTATATCAAATTTAATGCGTTTTGTTTTAACCTTGTTCTCCACCTGCCGAACTGTCATCTTATTGGCCACAATCTCTTTGGCTGCTGCTAACTGCTCTTCGGCTGTGGGAAGTGCCAGCAACGGACGCACATGACCGGCACTTAGTTCTCCTTTTTCCAGCATTTGCAGTATTTCTTCAGGTAAGTTGAGAATACGCAGGGTATTGGCTACATAGGCTCTGCTCTTGCCGATTTTTTCGGCAATGGTTTCCTGGGTGTAACCGAACTGTTCTGCTAACATTCGATAGGCTTTGGCTTCTTCTACTACGGTCAGGTCATCCCGCTGGATATTTTCAATCAAAGAGATCTCTGCCGCCTGCCGGTCATCTATGTCACGCACTACCACCGGCACATGAGTCAGACCAGCCAACTGGGCTGCCCGCCATCTTCTTTCCCCGGCTATGATTTCATAGCCATTTTCGACGGGTCTGACCAGCACTGGCTGTAGTATACCATGCTCGCGAATAGAGCTGGCCAATTCCTGCATGGTATCTTCATCGAATTTTTTGCGAGGCTGATCTTTGCGGGGATGTATTTTTTCAGCAGGTAATTCCCTAACTGTTTCATAATCGCCTTCCAAGGTTCCTGAGAGCAGGGCATCTAATCCTCTTCCCAGGCCGCGCTCCTTCTTAGGCACGTTCCAACACCTCCCTGGCTAACTCTGCATAAACCTCTGCTCCTTTTGAACGTGGATCATATAGCATAATTGGCTTGCCATGACTGGGGGCTTCACTGAGTCTGATATTTCTTGGTATTACCGTGCGGTAAACCTCCTTGCGAAAATGTTTTTTTACTTCGTCTACTACTTGAATGGCTAGATTAGTACGCCCATCAAACATGGTGAATACTATGCCTTCTACTTTTAAGCGGGGGTTTAATCTTTTCCGTACTAGCTGAATAGTATCCATTAGCTGGCTTAGGCCTTCCAACGCATAATATTCACACTGAAGCGGGATCATTACGGAATCAGCAGCAACCAATGCATTCAGAGTAAGCAAGCCTAATGAGGGCGGGCAATCTATAATTATATAATCATAACTGTCTCGAATTGGTTCCAGGGCTTTTTTCAAAGCACTTTCCCGATTCTCCTGGTTAACCAGTTCAACTTCCGCTCCGGCCAGCTGAATGGTGGCTGGTATCAGGTGAAGTCCATTAACCCGTGTCTGGGTGATAACCTGCTGGGGCTGAAGTCTATTAATGAGCATATCATAGATACATGCCCTTAACCGTCTTCTCTGTACTCCCAGCCCGCTGGTAGCATTGCCCTGAGGATCAATGTCAACCAGCAGCACCTTATATCCGGCTTGAGCTATATACGAGGCCAGGTTGATCGCTGTGGTAGTCTTGCCCACTCCGCCTTTTTGATTGGCTATAGCTATCACCTTAGACATGGATTATTCGTCCTTTCCGATTCCATCCATCGAACAATACTTCTCCTGTTCCGTTCTTAAATCCTGCTAATGTTCTGAAAAGCAGCTTTTATTTCAGGCGAACTTTAACTAACATACCTATCTTATCATGGTTTCCCTGATTTCGGCTTGTTCTTTGCAGAAAACTTTTTGGTCCTGAACATTAAAAACTTCCTTTTCTTTCCTCACGTTTTGTCATAATTAGCCATTTGAAAATTTCATTTGTGGTATTCCCTTTCAGGTTGTTTAACGTTTCTTTTTGCTTTATTTCTGCGATTTTTTCCCTTTTATGTATTTGTCTGTTGTTGGCAGACTTTTATTAATTTATAATATATTTATTACATTCAGTAATTTTTTGTTTGCGGACATTTTTCAAGGTTGGGCTTTTTGGTTGATGCCCATCGTTTGTCTCCTCCTGAAGCAAAATCATCAAACCAGAAACCGGATAGTTAGGGGGGTGATCTGCCGGTTCTTGTTGGCTCTGCTCATCACGTAATAAACAAGGGGGGTTAATTTTTAATGAGCCAAAAGTATTCTAATCCAGACCATCTGAAACGTCTTGTGGACTATAAAGACGCTCGTGAATACCATCTGAAAAAAGATCGCCGTAAAAGGGACAAGCGTATGCCTTTGTCCGAGGCTATAGCTGAATTTGTTTGGGACGGAGATATTTTCGCAGAATCCGGTTTTTCTTATGTAAGAACTCCGATTCAGGCATACTTTGAAGTAGTCCGCCAGCAAAAAAAGAATCTCACTGGTATTGGTTCCCCTATGTCCAATACTTCTTACTTCATAGCCCGTGACTGCATGACCGGAATACACCTTTCCTATGTAGGTGTAGAGATGCGCGGTAACGACAAGAATTTTGCCCGCATGATCAAAAATAAAAATGCGGAAGTCTATTCCATCTGGAGCCACGGTTCAATGGCTCAGGGATTTAAAGCCGCCCAGTTGGGAGCTCCCTGCATTGCCTCCAAGCAACTGTTGGGCACAGATATGATAAAAAAGAACCCCTATGTCAAGGTTATCAATAATCCCGTTGGTGATGAAGACGACCCCGTGTGCATGATCCCCGCCCTTTTCCCGGATGTCTGCATTATTCATGTTCAGCAAGCTGATCGTTATGGGAATGCAGTTATTTATGGTCCGGCAGTCAATGATATAGCTCTGGCAGCCGCCAGCCGAAAAGTCATTATTACCGCTGAAAGAATCGTTCCGGAAATGACTATTCGTGACCAAGGCAATGCCTGTATACCCTTCTGGTATGTGGATGCTGTGGTTGAACTGCCTTACGGTGCTTATCCGGGCTGCTGCCCTGGCCATTACTACTGGCATCGTGAATGGTGGGAATGGCTGATACGCATAGGTACCGCTACCCATGAAAATATGCTGGAGTTCACGGATCGCTGGATTTTCAACACCAAGGATCCTTATGACTTCATTGAAAAACTGGGTGGCCTCCGCACTATCGACAAAGCCCGCCGCCTGGTAGAGGCTGCCGAAGGCAGATCTGATGATACAGCCATTAGTTTCCATTACGATGAAGTAATCCCTAAATGGGATTAAGTAAGGAGGGATATAAATGGGCAAAATAGCACCCGCCAATCCTTTGGAAATGCTGGCCTACAATCTGTCTTTGCTGATAGAAGACGGACAAATCGTATATGTGGGTACGGGGCTTCCCATGGTAGGAGCCATGCTGGCCCACCAAACCCACGCTAAAAATATAACCATGGTTTTTGAAAGCGGTGGACAGGATCCCACCAGAGGCTGTGACATGCCCTGGTCAGTAGGTGATCCCTTCACCTTCCGCAAGGCACCTATGACTATGGAAATGGCTAACTCCTTTGGCCAATGCGCTCTGGGCTATGTGGATATTGCTTTCCAGGGCGGCGCGCAGATAGATATGTATGGTAATGTTAACACTAATGTAATTGGCAGTTATGATAATCCCAAAGCCATTCTTCCCGGCAGCGGCGGCGGCAATGATATCGGTTCCCTTACTGAAAAATCAGTATTAGTCGGTTTACAGACCCCCGACCGTTTCCCGGAAAGGGTGGACTTCCTAACCACTCCTGGATATCTTGACGGCGGGGACAGCCGGGAGAAAGCCGGATTACTGGGAGGGCCTATTGCAGTGGTAACCCAGGTAGGCGTATATGATTTTGAACCGGTAACCAAAAGAATGCGTATTAAAGCTTTGAATCCGGGCATGACCGTGGAAATAGCCCAAGCTTGTACCGGCTTTGAACTGCTGGTTCCTGATAAAATAGAAATGGTTGAGCCGCCCCCGGATGAGGTTCTGCACATCCTCCGCACCATAGTGGATCCCCGCGGAGTATTTACTAAAATGCCCGGAACTTAATATGGCATCTTAAAATTAAAAGCTGGTCTCAAATTAACGAGACCAGCTTTTTTTGCCCTGCGCACTTGCGATGATACAGAAGAATTGCCAAGTATATCGCCACGGCACCCGGAGTTGGGGGATAACACAGCCCAGTAATTTTCCCAATTTCTAGTGGGGCATAGTCAGCAGGGCCGTTCGTTTTGGCTGCCGTACTTTGATAACCAACTCATATTCGTCATCGCTGCTGCGTTCAGTTATGGATATATCTACCCCCGTCTGCCGGGCTCGTTTTACCGTTTCCTTGATAGTGTTGACAAATATACGCACGTCCTTGATGATCAGGGAAACATTCTGCCCGCTTTCCCGGCCGGTACTTTCCCGGGGAATATTGTTCTGACTTAATTCCTCCACCAGTGCCTCGGTCTCTTTAACACTCAAGCCTCGTTCATATATTTGCCGCAGCACTTCCATCTGCATTTCCGGTGAAGTTAGTTTAAGCAAAGAACCGGCATGTCTTTCCGAGATTATTTCCGGTGAAATAAGTTCCTGAACTGGTTCAGGAAGCTTGAGGAGGCGCAGCTTATTTCCTATGGCCGACTGGCTTTTGCCGATCCGTTTGGCCAATTCCTCCTGGGTTATGCCGAAATCATCGATAAGCCTGCGGTAGGCATTGGCTTCTTCCAGATAATTAAGCTCCCGTTTCTGCAGGTTATCAATCAGAGATATGGTGGCAGCTTTTTCGTCATTCATTTCCTTTACCAGGGCAGGTATAACCCGATGCCCCAGCAAGACACAAGCCCGGAAGCGGCGTTCCCCAGCTACAATCTGGTACCTCTTGCCCACCGGGCGTACAACAATAGGCTGAATGACTCCGTAATTCTCTATGGACTGAGCCAGATCAGACAGCTCTCTTTCGGCAAACTGACGGCGAGTCTGGTATGGGTTAGGATCAATACGGCTCATTTCAATCATTTCTATAGTATGAGCCTGCTGGCCTCGTCCCAACACTCTTTCCAATTGTCTGAGCACCATGCTGGATTCCCCCTTTTACAGAGGCCGTTTGGATGGAACTCCCACCCTGCGGGGATACTTTTCCGGAGTCGGGCCTTGCTTTATCACCTTGATCAACGCTCGGTCGCGCTCCTCAATAAGCCGGTACCAGTAGATGTTTTCTACTCTGGCCTGCAGCAGCTGCAAAGCATTTTCCGCTTGAGCAACCTCTTCGGCAGCCCTGGTACCCTTCCAAAACCATCCGGTTCCTCCAGTCTTCAGCAGAGGAATGCCATATTCCAGCAGTACGTTTAATGAAGCCAGAGCTCGAGCAGTTACTATGTCAAATTGCTCCCGATAAGCTTTGTCCCGGCCAACCTCTTCCAGACGACGGTTATGAACGGTTACGTTGGGCAATTCCAATTGGCAGGCAGCATATTCCAAAAATGTGCACTTCTTCTGGTCAGATTCCACCAGGACAAACTTAACAGCAGGACAGTGCATGGCTAAAACCAGTCCGGGAAAACCTGCCCCGCTTCCCATATCGATGACGGTAAGGTTTTCCCAATGGGTATACTGCAACACCGCCAGGCTGTCCTGAACATGCTTGTCAAACTCTTCCTCCAGTGTTCGCCGGCTGACCAGGTTTTGGTTTTGATTTGCAGACAAAAGCATTGCCCGGTATTTGTTAATATATTCCATTAAAACCTCTTATTTCCTTCTTTCTTTTTCCAAATATATTAACAAGACATTTATGTCTGCGGGAGACACCCCGGCAATTCGTGAAGCCTGCCCTACGGAAATCGGCTGGAACTGGGTCAATTTTTGCTTGGCTTCGTTGGATAAACCAGTCACCTTTTCATAATCGATTCCCGCAGGAATTAATTTGTTTTCCATTTTTTCAAAACGCTTGACCTGCTCATATTGTTTATTGATATAACCTTCATACTTGGCCTGTATTTCCAACTGTTCCAGGATATCCAGATCATGCTCGGGGATAAGTCCTGCCTCCACATAATCTTCAATCTCCACCTGGGGACGGCGCAGCAAATCCCACAAGTTGGAGCGATCCTTGAGGGGAGCGCTGCCCTTCTTGGCCAGAATCATGGCTACGATCTCATCGGCAGGCACCGCCTGGTAATCTTTCATGCGCTTGATCTCCCGCTCCAGGATTTCCCTCTTCTCTTGAAAGATACGCCAGCGTTCATCGCTGACCAATCCTATCTGCCGCCCTATCTCTGTTAGGCGCAGATCTGCATTGTCCTGGCGCAGCAGCAGGCGATACTCTGCCCGGGATGTAAGCAGCCGGTATGGTTCATCCATTTCCTTGGTAGTCAGATCATCGATCATTACTCCGATATAAGCCTGACTGCGTTTCAATATAAGGGGTTCCCTGTCCAGCACTTTCATAGCGGCATTTATGCCGGCGATTATCCCCTGGGCAGCAGCCTCTTCGTAACCGGAGGTACCGTTAATTTGCCCGGCAGTAAACAATCCTTCTACGGCCCGGGTCTCCAAAGAAGGTTTTAGCTGGGACGGCAGCACATAATCATACTCTATGGCATATCCGGTCCGGATCATGCGCACTTTCTCCAATCCGGGGATGCTGTGGAGAACTTGTATCTGCACATCCTCCGGCAAGCTGGTATTCATCCCCTGCACATACATCTCATCAGTAGCCCGGCCCTCCGGCTCGATAAACAGCTGATGACTGTCCTTATGGGCAAAGCGCACTACCTTATCCTCAAAAGAAGGGCAATAACGGGGACCCCGGCCTTTTATAACTCCGGTAAACATGGGAGCCCGATCCAGGTTATCCATTACTATCCGGTGAGTTTCCGGCGTACTGTGGGTCAGCCAGCAGGATAGCTGCGGCCTGTCTATCGGCGGGCTGATATAGGAAAAACGCAGGGGCCGCGGATCTCCAGGCTGCTCTACCATTGTGGAAAAGTCCACGGTTTTCTTGCTGATACGGGGCGGGGTTCCGGTCTTAAACCGCCCCAGGGTCAGTCCCAGATCCCTTAAGCTGTCCGATAGCTTGGTGGCAGGGAATTGGTTGCCGGGACCTCCATCAAATATCACATCTCCGATTATGATGCGTCCCTTTAAATAAGTGCCGGAAGTTACTACCACTGCCTGGCAGTTAAAGTAGGCTCCGGTTTTGGTAAGCACTCCGGTAACCCGGCCAGCTTTGGTGTCTATGCGGACAACTTCTGCCATTA
>Ga0134090_1001133_pt1 | contig 18301 bp, 16 predicted proteins | sample 1_4taG_FD_94453 | JGI IMG/M metagenome (GOLD analysis project Ga0134090, IMG submission 94453) | Switchgrass degrading microbial communities from high solid loading bioreactors in New Hampshire, USA - 1_4_20_6_A1 metaG | ecosystem: Engineered > Bioreactor > Semi-continuous > Anaerobic >...
CCACCATGGAGCCCAGCAGCATGGAGAGCACCGCCAGCACCGCCAGCGGAAGCAGCAGAGCAGCTTGCTGCTCCGCGGGCACGGCAGCCAGGAGGAAGCGGGCCAGTCCCGCGAAAGCCGCCGTCTTGGTGCCCACCGCCATAAAGGCAGTGACCGCAGTGGGCGCACCCTGGTAGACGTCAGGCGCCCAGGTGTGGAAGGGAACCAGGGCCATCTTGAAGCTCAGGCCAGCCACCGCCAGGGCGAGGCCCACCTTGTAGAACAGGTCGCCAGTCGACAGACGGGCTGCCTCAGCAATCTGCGCCAGGTTCATGGTGCCGCTCACGCCGTAGATCATGGCGAAGCCAAACAGAATCACAGCGGAGGCCACTGAGCCCAGCACGAAGTACTTCAGCGCCGCCTCCAGCGCCTGAGGCCGCTGGGGGTCAAAAGCCACCGCCACGTAGATGGCCAGCGAGAGCAGTTCAATGCCCAGGAACAGGGTCATCAGGCTGCCGGACGTGGCCATCACCATCATGCCCATGGTCGCCCAGAGGATCAGGGCCAGGTAACCCGAGAGATCCTTTTCCGTGCGGCCGAAGGACAAGAGAATCGTCAGGAAGGCTGCCACCAACAAGATCAGGCAGAAGACCAGGCCAAACTGGTCCATCACCATGCTGCCACCGAAGCCTGTGTAGCCCTTGCCCCAGATCGGGACCAGGTAGTAGCCGGCCAGTACGACGGAGAGCAGCGAGAAGAGGAACCAGAGGGGATGGGCCGAACGGGCTGGCAGAAGCAGATCCAGCAGCAGTACCACGAGCGCTCCGGCGGCCAGCGCCAGGAGCGGCGCCGCGATTGTGAAGTTCAACAGGTCAAACAATCGGACCCCTCCTTACTAAGCCACCGGCAGTTACACGTAGAGGATGTAGTACGCCAGCATCAGTACCAGGCCGGCAAACAGCGTCAGCGCGTAGCGCCGGATATAGCCGTTCTGCAGCACCCGGAGGAAGCTGCCCAGCGCAGCTGCCAGCCTGCCCAGGCCGTTGACGATGCCGTCGATGATCTGGGGGTCCACCAGGTTCGCACAGAACCGGGCGAAGGCCACCGCCGGCTGCACAAAAAGCCGGTCGTAGAGCGCATCGAAGTAGAACATGTTGTAGAGGACGCCGCCTGCAGCGTTCAGGTCCAGCTCAGCCTGCCGCCGCACGCCCTTGGGACCGTACAGGTACCAGGAAATCCCCATACCCACCAGGGCCACCAGCGTGGCCAGTCCTGCCACCAGGTAGTTGATGTGCGCCGTAAGGTGCAGATGCAGCGTCGGGAAGGAAGACTGCAGGAAGCTGTTCTGCCAGTTGGGGAAGAAGATCCAACCGCCCACCAGGGAGAGGGCCGCCAGGATGGCCACCGGCACTTTCATGGTGAGGGGCGTCGCATGGTGCTCCTCATGGGACTCAGCCTCTGCCGCCTGCTTCTGCCGCTTGCTGCTCACCTGCTTGGCAGGGGGCACATAGGGATCGCCCAGGAAGACCAGGCTGAAGAGACGGACGTTGTAGAAGGCAGTGGCGCCTGCGGCCAGCAGGCCGACAATAAACAGGGCGATGTTCCCCTCCAGCGCAGCCAGCAGAATCTCATCCTTCGAGAAGAAGCCGGCAAAGGGCGGCAGGCCGATCAGTGCCAGCATGGCCACAAGGAAGGTCCAGAAGGCAAACCGGTCCTTCTGCATTAGCCCGCCCATCTTCCGAATATCCTGGTCGCCGTGGTAGTGGTGCACCACGATGCCGGCGCACAGGAAAAGGGCCGCCTTAAAGAAGGCGTGGGTGAAGAAGTGGAAGTCTGCTGCAGCGTAGGCACCCAGGCCGTTGCCCATGAACATGTAGCCCACCTGCGACAGCGTGGAGAAGGCCAGCACCCGCTTGATGTCAAACTGGCCAGCTGCCACCACAGAGCCGAACAGGGCACCCAGGCCGCCAACCCAGGCCACAGTCAGGGCCGCCGCAGACGAAGCCTCGTAAATCGGGTAGGCCCGCGAGACCAGGTAGACGCCTGCGGTTACCATGGTGGCGGCGTGAATCAGGGCAGAGACAGGGGTCGGGCCCTCCATGGCGTAGGGCAGCCAGGTGTGCAGCGGCATCTGGGCAGACTTGGCAACGGCTGCCAGCAGCAGAAGGAGGCCGATCAGGGTCACCATCTGCGGGTCTTCGGCCACCTTGGCGAAAACCACGTGATACTTGAAGGAGCCGTAGGTCTTGTAGATGAAGGCGATGCCGGCGAAGAGCCCGATTTCGCCCAGCACGTTCATCACAAACGCCTTGATGGCCGCGTTCTGGGCGGAGGGCTTGGTGAAGTAGAAGCCGATCAGCATGTACGAGGCGAGACCCACGTTGGCCCAGCCCATCAGGAGGCCGATGAAGTTGTCCGACAGGACCAGCAGGCTCATGGCAAAGATGAAGTAGTTCAGCTTCGCCATAAAGCGGCCATAGGACTCGTCCTCATACATGTAGCCAATGGAATAGATGTGGATCAGGAAACCGGCGCCCGTGACCACCACCATCCACCAGAGGGAGAGGCTGTCGGCCACGAAGCCGAAGTTGAGAAGGTCGCCCCACAGGGGGTAGCTCCAGCGGATGGGCTGATGCCCGCTGGAGATGAACTGGACCAGCAGGGTCAGCACCATCACTGCCGTGGCGAACACGGAACTGCAGGCCACCCAGGACACCAGGTTCTTGGACCAGGTGTTCCGGAAGTAGGCCACCACAGCCGCGCTCAGGAGCGGGAGCACTACGATCACAGGCAGCATCCAGGCGCTCATGAAAGGTGTCACGTCCTTCCGGGGGTGGTCAGTTCTTTAGCTCGTGGAGATCATCCACGTCCGCATGATCCTTCTTCCGGAACAGCAGCACAATCAGGGCAAGGCCGATGGCCACCTCGGCGGCCGCCACGGTAATGACCAGGAAGGCCATTACGTTGCCGTCCATATTGCCGTGCATCCGGGCAAAGGAGACGAAGAGCAGGTTGGCCGCGTTCCACATCAGCTCCACCGCCATCAGGACGGTGAGCGGGCTGCGCCGGATCAGCACGCCGATGCCGCCCAGGGAGAAGAGGATGGCCGCCAACGCAATGTACTCGTTCAGCGATGCGAGAGGCATGCTTTTTTCTCAACCCTCCCTAAGCTTTCTGGCGCCCGACGAGGATGACCACGCCGACGACGGCCACCATCAGGATAAAGGCCAGCAGTTCAAAGGGCAGCAGATGGGTGGTCAGCAGTTCGTGGCCGAAAAGCTTCACCGAACCGAAGTCCGCCGGCAGCGCTGCCAGACTGGGAGCGCCAGCAGGGCGCAGCAACCCCACCAGCGCCAGCATCAGCAGGACGGCGCCCCCCACGGAGATCCCGGCCACCCGCTGCCAGGGCAGCCGGTCCTCCTTCCGCTCGATGGGGTCCGTCCGGGTGGTAAGCAGTGCGATGACGAACAGGAAGAGGATCATCACAGCGCCGGCGTACACGATCAGCTGGATGACGGCCATGAATTCACTGGAAAGGCCCAGGTAGAGCATCGCCAGCCCACAGAAGTTGAGCAGCACCGCCAGGACCTGGTGAACCGGCTGCCTGGCCACCAGCAGCCCCAGTGCGCCCACAAGGGCGAGAAATCCGGCCAGGATGAATAGGAAGTTCATGCCTTCACCACCTTACGGCCTTTGAAGGGCGGATAGACGTTGGCCGGCACCTTGAAGCCGGACGGGGTCTTGTTGAGCAGCCGGTCCTTCTGCAGGACCAGGGACTCACGGGTGAAGTCCGCCAGCTCCCACTCCTGGGTCAGGTGGAGACACTCGGTGGGACAGGCCTCCTCGCACATGCCGCAGAAGATGCACCGCAGCAGATCGATCTGGTACATGTAGCCGTACCGCTCGCCGGGGCTGTGGGGATGCTCCGGGTCGTTCTCTGCCGCCCGCACTGTGATGGCCGCTGCAGGGCAAGCCACCTGGCAGAGTTCGCATCCGACGCACATCTCCAGGCCGTTCTCGTAGGTGCGGAGTTCATGCCGGCCGCGGAATCGGGGGCTCCGCTGCTTCTTCTGCATCGGGTAGAGGATGGTCTCCTTGGGACGGAAGAGGACTTTGAGGGTGGTCGCCATCCCCTTCGCAATCTCCTTGAACACAGCACGTACCTCCCCTCGATCAGACCTTGGGCGCCCACAGCGCCACGTACACCGCCGTACCCACGAGGTTCAGCGCAGCCAGGGGAAGCAGCACTTTCCACGCGAACTGCATCCACTTGTCGTAGCGAACACGGGGCAGCGTGGTACGGATCCAGATCATGACGAAGATGACGAAGCAGACCTTCAGGATGAACGCCAGGGTGGGCGGGATGAAGGAGAGGAATGCCGGCATGTTCCAGCCGCCCAGGTAGAACAGGGTGATCAGGCTTGAAGCGGTGATCAGATTGACCAGTTCCGCCAGGAAGTAGAGGCCAAACCGCATGCCGCTGTACTCGGTGTGGTAGCCTGCCACCAGTTCCTGCTCCGATTCCGGCAGGTCGAAGGGCGCCCGGTTAGACTCCGCCATGATGGAGATGAAGAAGACGAAGAAGCCCAGGAGCTGCGGAATGATGTAATGGACTCCCCTCTGGGCCTCGACGATGTCGGTGATCCGCAGCGAGCCGGCCATCAGGATAACGCCGAGGATCGACATGCCCAGGGCGAGTTCGTAGCTAATCATGTGGGCAGTGGCCCGCATGGAGCCCAGCAGCGGGTACTTGGACTGGGAAGCCCAGCCGCCCAGCGTGATGCCGTAGATGGCGAGGCCGCCGATGGCCAGGTAGACCAGGATACCTGCGCTGGGGTCGGCGATGGCCATCTGGTAGGTGCCGTCCGAGGGGCCCCAGGGAATCACCGCCCAGGCAGCCAGGGCCGTGCCCATGCTGATGACCGGCGCCACCCGGTAGACCACCTTATCGGCATCCTGGGGGATGATGTCCTCCTTCAACATCATCTTCACGGCGTCAGCCACCAGCTGGAGGGTGCCCCAGGGGCCAACCCGGTTGGGGCCCAGGCGATACTGGAAGTAGCCCAGTATCTTTCGTTCCATCAGCAGTTCACCGGCGGCCGCGGTCACCAGGATCACCGCCAGGATCAGACCCTTCAAAATCAGCCAGAGAACGGTCTGCAGCATCGTTAGTCCGCCACCTCCACGGCCAACTTCGCCACGGTAACAGCCACGGGGGCGGTGCCTGCCGTCAGCAGGTTAACCGGCGCTGCGGTGAGGCCCCGAACCGCCTGAACGGTGCCGGGCACCACGTTCCGGTCCACCCGGGCGGTCAGCCGAATGCCGGCCCCACCCGCGGTCAGTTCCACCGCTTCGCCGTCCCGGAGCCCCAGCCTGGCCGCATCGGTCGGATGGAAGGAGGCTGTGGGCTTCGGCTGTGCGTGGTTGAACTCCTTATCAAACCGGGCGGTGGAACCGCCGGCGTACAGTTTCGCAACCGGTACCAGGAGCAGCCCCTCGGCAGCTGCCCCAGCCCCGGCGGCAGGCAGCATGCTGAGCGGTGCGCCCTTCAGCACGGCGCCCTCGGCCAGCCGGCTGCCAAGCAGCTTGGTGATCTCCGAGGCGATCTCGCCCGGTGAAACGGCCAGCGTTACGCCCATCTCCTGAGCCAGGGCCCCCAGGATCTCGCCGTCCGAGCGGCACTGGCCCTCCGCCCGCTTGGCCTGGCGCACCTGCTGGACGACGCCGTCCAGGGTGGTGTAGGAACCGGTCTTTTCGGCAATGGTACAGGCCGGGAAAACCACATCGGCCAGGGCCACCGTCTCGTTCATGAAGAGGTCGGCTGCCACCACGAAGCTGTTCCGGAGGGCCGCCTCTGCCAGCTTCCTGTCGGGGAAGGTGTCCATCAGGTTGGCGCCTGCCAGGTAGAGCGCCTTCAACTCGCCGGCGGCGGCAGCCCGCAGCATCTCAGCCGTGTTCAGCCCCGCCTCCACCGGCAGGCCCTTGACACGCCACAGCTGGCTGACGCCCTGCCGGGCACGGCTGTCGGCGGCGGAGATGTAGCCGGGCAGGAACCCGGGCAGCACACCCATGGCTTCGGCGCCGCGGCTGTTGTGCTGTGCGCCGGGGATCAGGACGTGGACAGAACGCTTGCCGCCGGCGGCACTCCTGAGCTGTGCAGCCAGATCCACCAGGGCCCGCCCGGTGGCGGCATCCTCGCCGTTCCAGAGGATGACCACCTTGCTGCCGCTGGTCAGCAGTTCCAGCAGCTTCTCCAGGGTTTCGGCATCGGCCGCACGGGCTTCTGCCTTCCGCCCCGCCGCCAGGGCGGCCAGCGCAGCGATCACTTCAGCCGTTTCGCCAGGCCGTACAGGAATCCGGGCGTGCCGCGACCGGTAGGACGGCATCACCGAACCGACTGCGGCGATCCGGGCCTTCTTGGCATCCGCCATCCAGCGGATCCGGAGGTCCAGCACTGGAGCGGTCTCAGCCGGATCGACATCCACCAGCAGAATGGCGCTGGCATCGGAAATGTCGGTCTGCCGGCCGGGGAACTGGCCGAGGGAGGCGATCACCTGATAACCCGCGCGGTGATCCACATTGTTGGTGCCCAGGGCTACCCGGGCAAACTTCTGCAGCAGGTAGGCCTCTTCGTTGGTCAGCTTGCCGCCGCCGATTACGCCGAGGCCCTTACCACCCTTCTCGCCTTTGGCCGCCTTCAGCCCCTGGGCGGCAGCAGCCAGGGCCTCTTCCCAGCTCACCGGCACGAACTCGCCGTCCCGCTTCACCAGCGGCTGGGTGATGCGCTCGCGGCTGTGCACGAACCGGTAGTTGAACCGGCCCCTATCGCAGAGCCAGCCCTTGTTGATCTCATCATTCTCCCGACCGGTCAGCCGCACGAGTTCGCCCAGACGGAACTCCTCATGCACGCTGCAACCCACGGAGCAGCCGGTGCAGACGGAGTCCACCTTGACCAGGTCCCAGGGCCGGCCCCTGAAGCGGTACACGGAGCTGGTCAGAGCGCCCACCGGGCAAAGCTCGGTAGTATTGCCGCTGAAGTAGGAGTCGTACCCATGCCCCTGCAGGGTGGTGATGAAGTTCCGGTGACCGCGCTCCTGCACAATCAGGTTGCCTTCGGCCGCGATCTGGTCATCGAAGCGGACGCACCGGCGGCAGAGCACGCAGCGCTCGTTGTCCAGCACGATGAAGTTGCCCAGGTTGACCGCCTTGGGCTTGCGGACCTTCGGGTCCTGTACCCGGCTTTTCGTGGGACCGAACTTCACGGTCTGGTCCTGCAGTTCGCACTCGCCGCCCTTGTCGCACACCGGGCAGTCCAGCGGGTGGTTCACCAACAGGAATTCCAGGCAGCTGCGCTGCAGGCTCCGGATCTGCTCCGTCTGGGTGTGGACCACCATGCCGTCGGCCACAGGCGTATTGCAGGCGGTGGCGGGCTTGGGCATCTTCTCGACCTGCACCAGGCACATCCGGCAGATACCCGCCGGCTTCAGCTTTGGGTGATAGCAGAAGACCGGAATCTCGATGCCGGCCTGCCGGGCCGCCTCCACAATGGTCGTCCCCTTGGGTACCTGAACGGTGCGGCCGTCTATGGTTACCGTGACAAGCTCGCTCATGCGGACCGCACCCCCTCGGTCTTTTTAATGTAGCGCTCGAGCTCTTCCGGGAAGTTCTTGAGTAGCGACGTGGGGAAGGTCGCAGCCGCAGAAGCCAGCACGCAGATGGTGGTGGCGCCCATGCGGCTGTTCAGCTCGCTCAGGATCTGGAGGTCGGTCTCGGTGCCGCCGCCGGCCTTGATCCGGCTCATAATCCGTTCCAGCCAGAAGGTGCCTTCCCGGCAGGGCACGCACTGCCCGCAGGATTCGTTGGAGTAGAACTTGGCCCAGTAGAGGGCCACATCCACCAGGTCCACCGTGTCGTCGTAGACGATCACCGCAGCGGTACCCAGCAGGGAGCCGGCCGCGGCCACGGACTCAAAATCCATGGGAACATCCAGATGCTGGGGCCCGAGGAGCGGCGTGGACGATCCGCCGGGCTGCACCGCCTTCAGCTTGCGGCCCGGCCGCAGACCCCCTGCGGCCTCGATGACGTCCCGCAGCTTGATGCCCATGGGGAACTCGTAGTTACCCGGCCGCTGCACGCACCCGCTTACAGTGAAGATCTTGGGACCGCAGCTCTTGGGGTTGGACGGATTCAGGGTGATGGACTGGAACCACTCCGCCCCGTTCTTGATGATGTGGGGGACGTTGGAGATGGTCTCCACGTTATTGATGATGGTCGGGCACCCGTAAAGGCCCACCACCGCCGGGAAGGGCGGCTTTACCCGTGGCTCGCCCCGGCGGCCCTCCAGCGAGTTCAGCAGGGCGCTCTCCTCGCCGCAGACGTAGGCGCCGGCGCCCCGGTGGACGGTGATCTCCTGACTGAAGTCAGTACCCAGGATGTTCTTGCCCACGTAGCCCCGCTTGCGGGCGTCCTCGATGGCCTTCATCAGCACTTCGGCGCCGCACTTGAACTCGCCGCGGACGTAGACGAAGGACTGGGTGATGCGGTTGGCGTAGGCGGTGATCAGAATCCCCTCGATCAGCTGATGGGGATTGGCGAAAAGCAGGGTGCGGTTGTTGCAGGTGCCGGGCTCCGACTCGTCGCAGTTGACGGTGAGGTACCGGGGCCGGCCGTCGTTGGGCAGAAAGCCCCACTTCACGCCCGCCGGGAAGCCGGCACCGCCGCGGCCCCGCAGGTTGGCCTTTTTGACCTCGTCGACCACTTCCTGCGGCTGCATCGTCAGCGCCTTCCGCAGCCCCTGATAGCCGCCCTGTGCTTCGTAGACGTCGATATTGCGCAGGTCGACCTTCCCGATGCCTTTGGTCAGCACGGGTTCAAACTGCATAGCGGACATGCCTCCTCTTTACAGGGGTGCGGCTACTTTTCCCCGGCCTGGGCGGCCTCGCCCTCAAAGCCGGGCCAGTCGTCCTGGCTCTCGCCGTTCATCAGCGGGAGCTTTTCCAGGAATGCATCGGGCCCCTGGCCACTCCGGAGGGCCTCCACCAGTGCATCAAACTTGGCAGGGGTCATCTTTACCGCGTACTCAGTGTTTACGTGGATTACCGGCGCCAGGTCGCAGGCAGCCAGGCACTCGCCGGTCACCTCAAGGGAGATCAGCCCGTCGGGCGTGGTCTCGCCATCCTTGATGCCCAGGCGCTCCTCAATATGAGCCACCAGGTCTTTTCCGCCGCTCAGCAGCTGGCAGCACATGGACCCGCAGACCACGATGTGGTACTTGCCCACGGGATGGCGGTGGAACATGGCGTAGAAGGAGCAGACCGACTGGACGTAGGCCGGCGTTACATGGCAGATCTCAGCGATGGCCTCGATGTCGGACATGGCCACGAAGTGGCCCTCGCGCTCCCGCATGGAGAGGTGCAGCAGCGGCAGAATGGCAGAGCGCTCCTGCCCTTCGGGGTAGCGGGCGAGAATCGCCGCCACCTCATCCTTGCAGCGCTCCGGCCAGGTGGGCGGTTCCACCTCAGTAAGGAACAGATGCTTGCCGTGCTCAGCCATCAGCGGTCCACCTCCCCGAAGATCGGGTCGCAGCCTGCGATAACGGCCACAAGGTCCGATACCATATGCCCTTTCAGAATTTCGCTCAAGGAGTAAATCGAGTAGAAGCACGGCGGACGCACCCGGACCCGCATGGGCTTGTTCCGCCCATCGGAGACCACATAGAAGCCCAACTCGCCCTTGGGCGATTCGATACACTGGTAGACCTCGCCGGCAGGCACGTCGAAACCATACTGCACCAGCTTGAAGTGGTGAATCAGGGCTTCCATGGACTCCTTGACTTCTGCCTTGGGCGGCAGCACCAGCTTCCGGTCATCGATCAGCCACGGGCCGTCGGGCAGGTTGTCCAGGGCCTGCCGGATGATCTTCAGCGACTCGAAGATCTCCTCGAAGCGGATGGCGAAGCGGGACCACAGGTCGCCGTCCTGGTAGACAGGCACCTTGAAGTCATAGTTCTCATAACCGCAGTACGGGTAATACTTCCGCACGTCGTAGTCGGATCCGGTGGTCCGGATCATGTGTCCCGTCTGCCCCAGAGCCAGCGCCTGCTCGTAAGTCATCTTGGCGATGCCCTTCGTACGGGACTTGAAGATCGGGTTCTCCAGGCTGATGTCCCGGAGTTCTTCGATGCGGCCCGGTGCCAGCTTCAGGAACTCCTCCACCATCTCCTTGAAGTTCTCGGGCAGATCCTTGGCCAGGCCGCCGATGCGGATGTAGCTGGTGTGGAACCGGACACCGCCCACCGCTTCGAAGATGTCGAGGATACGATCCCGCAGGCTGAAGGCCCAGAAGATGGCGGCCATGCCGCCCAGGTCAAAAATGCCGGTACCCAGGAAGATCAGGTGGGAGGCAATGCGCTGCAGTTCCATCAAGATGACCCGGGCAACGGTTGCACGGGGCGGAATCCGATCAGTGATCCCCAGCGCCTTCTCCACCGCCAGGACGTACCCGCAGTTGTTGGTAAAGGAGCTGACGTAGTCCATCCGGTCGATGACGGTGATGGCCTGCTGCCAGGTCAACTGCTCCGCCTGCTTCTCGATGCCAGTGTGCAGGAAGCCGGTCTCCGGCTGGGCGCTGACGATGGTCTCGCCATCCAGTTCCAGCACCACCCGCAATACGCCGTGGGTAGCAGGATGGTGCGGCCCCACCGAAAGAATCATGTGATCCTTCTTCTCCTGCTGCTGTTCCTTCAGAGCCATACTCACCCTACTTTCCTTCCTCAGGCGGCTCGCTGACGAAGGGGCGGTAGCGGCCCTCGTCGGCAGGCATCGCCAACTTGATCAGGTCCCGCGGTCCGCGGATCGGATAGTCGCGCCGCAGCGGATGGCCCTCAAAGTCGTCCGGATTCAGGATCCGCTTCAGGTTCGGGTGTCCCTTGAAGATGATGCCGAACTGGTCGTAGACCTCCCGCTCCGCAGGGTTGGCCATGCCCCAGATCCGGCTCAGGCTAGGCACCTGATCCTGCTCGCTGCAGCGGACCCGGAGCCGGATCATGCCCAGGTTGGGCAGCTCCCGGAAGTGGTAGACCACCTCAAACCGGGGCTCCCGGTGCGGCCAGTAGTCAACCCCGGCCACGTCCACCAGCTGCACAAAGCCCTTCCCCTTCAGCCACAGGGCCACGGTTTCCAGGGCGTCTGGCGTTACAAAAACCTGGGGGATCCGATCGGCAGTGAGCGGAATCTCCTCCACCTGCCCGGGAAAGGCCTCCAGAAGGTCCGGCACCACTTCTGCAGCAACCCGCTGCAGCGCCTGCTGCACCCGCTCGTGCGGATTCAAATCAGCCATAGACTGCCAGGCCTCCCTTCGGGTCGTTCTTCCGAATCCGTTCCCTCAACTTCTGGATGGCGTAGATGACGGCGTCCGGGCTGGGTGGGCAGCCGGGTACATAGATGTCCACCGGGATCACCTTGTCCACACCCTGGACGATTGCGTAATTATCAAAGACACCGCCGGAGGAAGCGCAGGCGCCCATGGCCACCACCCACTTGGGCTCGGGCATCTGCTGGTAGACCTGCTGGATCACCGGCACCATCTTGTTGGAGAGGCGGCCGGAGACGATCATCAGGTCCGCCTGGCGGGGGGAAGAGCGGAACGCCTCAGAACCCCACTGGGCAATGTCGTACTGCGGGCCGGAAGGCAGGTTCATCATCTCGATGGCGCAGCAGGCCAGGCCAAAGGTGAGGGGCCAGATGGAGTTGGCCTGGGCCCAGCGGAGGAACGAGTCCACCGTCGTGGTGATGAAACCGCCGTCTCCCCGCACAACTTCGCCACTCATCGCCAGTTGAAGCCCCCCTTCTTCCACACGTACGCGTAGCCAATCCCCAGGACGACGATGAAGGTGATCATCTCCAGGAGACCAAAGGCGCCGAGCTGCCGGAGGTTGACGGCCCACGGATAGAACGAAGCGGTTTCCACATCGAAGATCACGAAGAGCATCGCGACCAGGTAGAACTTGACGGGAAACCGGCCCATAAGAGGCGCCGTCGGATGGCCCGATTCGTAGGGCTTCAGCTTAAACGGCTCAGGCCGCTTCGGCTGAAAGGTCGTGCCCAACACGCTCATCCCCGCCGCCACTGCGACGGCGACCAGCAAATAGATGAACAAGGGCAGGTACGGATGCATCAGCCAGCCTCCTTCGGGGCACACTTAATGAATAAGCAGCACGCAAACCCAGACGAATAATGAGCACCATTACTTGTGAAGGGAAGAACGAAGCCGGAAAAAAATCACCTCGTCCGCTGATAGTAAGTGGGGATCCAGTCAGCCCCAAATAGTCAGCCACAGTATACCAAATACCTAGCGCTGGTGCTACAATTCTTATAGCACTTTTGACCTAGCGATTCCGGGAAATTTGACGGATAAAGCACAAATTCTACAGATTGTGCGGCCTGGCGCCGGATTCCCCGCAGTTATGCCAACTATAACTCATGATGATTCTTAACACAAGACTTATCCTAACATCCAGGCATTAGAAGAGCAACACCGAAGAGGCCGGAGCGCCCAAACGAAATACAGAGGGAGCTTCCGCTCCCTCTGCACAGTTCACACATCTGGAAAGGCCGCCGGAAAACCGGCGGCCTCAACATCGCTATGGAACGTCCTGGCGCAGTTTGGGACGGAGCGACTGCACTCCTTGGAGGATGCTCTCCCAGATGGTCCGCTTTCGGACATCTGCCGCTGCGTAGAGCAGCGCCTCACCCTTTGTCTCGCCGCCGTGCTTCGCAATCGCCTTGCCCAGCACCTCGCCCTTGCGGATGGGCGCCTGCAGCCGCGGCGTGTACTCCACCTCCAAGTGGGGCGTGGGGCCGTCGCCTTTGGCATGCAGGACAAACAGATCGCTGCCCAGGGCCAGCGGCACCTGTCCAGGCATGCCGCTCCGTACCGGCGCCCGCAGGAGCACCTCTCCCTTCCGCCCCAGGTAAGTCATACGGAAGTTGGCAAATCCCCACTCCAAAAGGCGGGCCGAGTCGCTCCAGCGATCTCCCGCATGGAGCACCACAGCGATCAGTTTGTGCTCATCCCGGGTGGCGCTTGCGATCAAGCAGTTGCCGGCCGCGGCGGTGGTTCCCGTCTTCACCCCATCTGCCCCTGGCAGCATGTGCAGCAGCCGGTTGGTGTTGTGCAGCACCACGTCCCGGTGGAGATTCTCGTAGGTCAGCGTCGCCTGCGGCATCGATACGATCTCCGCAAAGATGGGGTTCTTGAGCGCCTCTCGGGTGATCAGTGCCAGGTCGTAGGCGGTGGTATAGTGGTCGGGTTCTGTCAGCCCGTGTGGGTTGACGAAGTGGCTGTTCAGGGCGCCGATCTCCTTGGCCCTGGCGTTCATCAACTTGGCAAACTCCTCCACCGACCCCGCAATATGCTCTGCAATTGCGGTAGCAGCGTCGTTGCCGGAGCGCAGCAGGAGCCCGTAGAGCAGATCGTGCAGAGAGTAGACTTCCCCTGGCTTAATGTACATGCTGGAGCCGGGGGTATAGGCGGCCCGGCGCGAAACCTTGACCGGCGCATTCAGATCGCCTCGCTCCAGAGCGATCAGCGCTGTCAGCACCTTTGTGGTGCTGGCTGGATCTCGCCGGCGAAAGGCATCCTTCTCGTATAACACCTCGCCTGTCTGCCAGTCCATCACCACGGCAGCCCCCGCTGAAACAGCCGGGGCCTTGGGCACCGGCCACTCTCGCAGCGCCGGCCGCTCGCCTGCCGCACCGGCAGTCACTGCGGATCCCGCCAGCACCGCAGCCAGCACCAGCAGCGCTGCCGTCCACCGAACGGCAATTCCTCTGGGGCCCATGGCGACACCTCCCGCGCTAGTATGGGGCGGGAAAATGGCGCCTATGCGGTGCTGGACCGAAGAAGCCCCGGCGAACGGTATCGCCGGGGCCTCTGCTTATTCCGCCTCTGCTTCGAACACCAGGATCCACGGCCCGCCGGAAAGCGGCTTTTCAAACTGCTCGCCGTTTACCGTCAGGCTGATGCCGTCCATAAACCCAATATCGACCACGACCTGCTGCCCCATGAAGTAGAGCGGCTCCTTCTCGCCCTCGGGCAGTTTGCCTTCAAAGAGCAGCTGGCCATCGCCTTCAGCACTCAGCCAAACCTCGTCGACACCAAACTCCAGGCGCACCTCTGCTCTTGGCGCCCGTACAGCAAAGTGCGCCCGCTGGTCCTGACCGATTTCTATGCGAACGATGCCGTTCTCCGCCACGCTGCCGCCGGAATCCGCCTGGTTGTCAGCCCCACCGGAGGCATCAGGCGGAGCAGTCTGAACATCCCCCTGCTGCCCCTGGTCCTGGGGTGCACCGGCACGGGCGCCGGAGAGCTGGTAGTAAGCCGCCCATGCGGCACCACCGAACAGCAGGCAGGCCACCAGGATGGTAAGGGTCCGGCGCATGGCCCGATTCTGGCCTCCCCTGCCCCGGGTGCGCGATAGCGGGGGGCGCTGGCTGGAACGCCTTTCAGCCGTTTCGCGCCTTGGGGGTCTGTCTGCCGCCTGCTGGTGAGCAAGCTCCGAAGTCTCCCAGTCTGCACGCTGTGCTGACTGCCTGGCTGCACGTGCCTCCCGCTGCCGGGCTGCACGCTCCGCCCGGGGCGTGAGGGCGGCCTGGGGCGGATTCTGCGGCGCTTCGGGTTGGTCCTCTTCCCGGCGGACCGCAGGCTCGGGAGCGCCGGACGCTGTAGGTGGCACCGTGTCTGCTGCCGGTTCGGCCTCCCGTCCGGTCATCTCCTTCATTCTGGCCTGCAGCTTCAGGCGCTTGTATTCGTCCACCAGAGCCGTTCCATTTAAACCGAGGTAGTTGCCGTAAGAACGCAAAAAGCCCTTTAGGTAGACCTCTCCAGGAATGTCGACCTCCCGTCCCGCTTCAAGTGCCTGCAGATACTTCCGCCGGATTTTGGTATCCTCTTCGGCCTGCTCAAGGGTAATTCCCTTTGCTTCTCTGGCTGCACGCAGCCGGCGGCCGATCTCCTCCACGGCTGCACCCCCTGATGCAAGGAATTAAGACCGCTCAAATTTGATGTTGTGAAATCCTTTCCAAATTCCTGTTCTACGTGTGGTAAGGAACTCCTCCCCCTAACAGAAGCCCCCGCCCTTTTCCCGAGCGGGGGCTATCATCTGCGGGGTTATGGATGGAGGCGGTTCAGCAGGCGTGCGAAGGGAATGGTCTCCCGTACATGATCCAGCCCGCAGATCCATGCGACGGTCCGCTCAATCCCCAGCCCGAAGCCGGAGTGGGGCACCGAGCCGTACTTCCGGAGGTCCATGTACCAGCCGTAAGTCTTCGGATCCAGCTTCTCCTGTTCGAACCGCTGCGCCAGAAGTTCCGGGTCGTGAATGCGCTCGGAGCCGCCGATGATCTCCCCGTAACCCTCGGGAGCCAGCAGGTCCGCGCCCAGCACGACCTCAGGGTTCTCCGGATCCGGCTGCATGTAGAAGGCCTTCACCTTGGTCGGGAACTTCTCTACGAAGACAGGCCGGTCAAACTGCTGGGTAATCGCCACCTCGTGGGGAGCTCCGAAGTCCTCTCCCCAGGGGATGGGCTGCCATTCATCTTCCGGCTTGTGCAGCCGCTGCAGCATCTCCACCGCTTCCGTGTAGGTGATGCGCGGGAAGGGCGGCTTTACCCGTTCCAACATGGCAGTATCCCGACCGATGGTCTTCAAATCCGCTGCCCGGCGCTCCAGTACCCGCTGGACGATGTAGCAGACCATCTCCTCCTGCAGCTTCATGTTCTCTTCATGGGTGCAGTAGGCCATCTCCGGCTCCACCATCCAGAACTCGATCAGGTGGCGGCGCGTCTTGGACTTTTCCGCCCGGAAGGCCGGGCCAAAGGTGTAGACCCGCCCCAGGGCCATGGCGGTGGCCTCCACGTAAAGCTGGCCGGACTGGCTCAGGTAGGCCGGCTCGTCGTTGACGTACTTGGTCTCAAACAGCGTGGCGCCCCCTTCGGCAGAGGTGCCCATAAGGATGGGCGCCTCGGTAAGGATAAAGCCCCGCTCCTGGAGAAACTGGTGGATCGCCATGGTGATCTCGTTCCGAATCCGCAGAATCGCCGTCTGGCGCGGCGAGCGGATCCAGAGGTGCCGGTGATCCATCAGGAACTCCGTGCCGTGTTCCTTAGGGGTGATGGGGTACTCCTCGGCGAGCTGGACCACTTCCATCTCCTTGATGCCCACCTCGTACCCGCCGGGGGCACGGTCGTCCTTCCGAACGGTGCCCCGTATGATCAAGGAAGACTCCTGGGTAAGCCGCTTTCCGGCCTCAAAGACCTCAGAAGGAACATCCTTAATGAACAGAACCGCCTGGCAGATGCCAGTGCCGTCCCGAAAGATGATGAACTGGATCTTGCCGCTGGAGCGGTAATTGTGAACCCAGCCCCTGAGTTCCACATCCTGTCCCACGTAGTTGGGCAGCTCGGCGATACGAACCCACTGCATATGCTGTGGCCTCCTGCATGTAGCGTCTTTCCTGATGATACCATGATTGCCTGTTCCAGGGCCAACCACCGCGGCACTGCAATACAAGTGGTCTTCGCCCCGGAAACTGCTGGCTCCTGCACCATCACTTCCGGTCCCTGCCATTGGGGCGAAAAGCGCCATCACCGTTCTATCCTTATGTGCTAGGCCGGGAAGTGCCTTCTCTCAGCAATTCTTCCCACCTAGTCCATTTCGATACGCTCTAAGTACGGTATAATACGACTAATAAAACGATCATGGGGGCGATGTCCGTGCGGAAGGCTCGCAGTTCCCGTGCCGGCACACGCCAACAACGCCGCCGGGTGTACCGCCGGCGCCGCCTCATTGCGATGGTCCTCGGGTTGGCCCTGCTGGTGGGGCTCTACTACGGCTTGGATTGGGTTCTGACCCGCCTCACTGCCACTGCGTAAGGAAGAAACCAACTTGACCCCGGGAGGAGTCCTCCCGGGGTCGATTCACGCTTACACTGGCGCAACGCTGTGCTTCTTGGGCGGCCTGGACAATTCCTGGGTCTGGTAGAGGCTGAACCGGGCCAGCAGTTCAGACCGCAGTTGCTCAAAGGCAACCACGTTGTCTACGATCTGCTCCGATGCCAGGCGGAAGATGTCGATATCCCGGCTGTACTCCTGCCGGAGCCGTGCCACCAGGGCGGGCCGCTCCTCCTCTGGAACCTCCGCCAGCTTCTTGGCGTAGACGGCGTTCACCGCAGCCTCGGGGCCCATCACGGCAATGAGGGCCGTGGGCAGGGCCAGGGTGCAGGTGGGGTCAAAGCCGGGTCCCGCCATGGCGTAGAGCCCCGCCCCGTAGGCCTTCCGCACCACAACGCAGATCTTGGGTACTGTGGCCTCGCTTACAGCGGCGATCATCTTGGCACCGTGCCGGATGATGCCCTGCCGCTCCACTGCGGTGCCGATCATGAACCCGGGCACGTCTGCCAGGAAGAGCAGGGGAATGTGGAACGCGTCGCAGAGCGAGATGAAGCGGGCCGCCTTATCAGCCGAGTCCACAAACAGGACGCCGCCCTTGACCCGGGGCTGGTTGGCCACGATGCCCACCGGCTGCCCGCCGATCCGGGCCAGGCCGGTGATCAACTCCGGAGCGAAGAGCCGCTTGATTTCAAAAAAGGAGCCTGCGTCGATGATCTGGTCGATCAGTTCGTACATGTCGAAGGGGACGTTCTGGTTGGTGGGAATGATCTCCTCCAGCGAGCGGCCCGGCACCGGATCTGCCGCCGGAGCTGGCTGCGGCCGCTCTCCCGAGTGTGACGGGAAATAGGCAAGGTAGCGCCGGGCCAGCCGAATCGCCTCTTCTTCCGACTCACAGAGAACGTCGCCGCAGCCGGAGATGGTGCAGTGCATCCGGGCACCTCCCATCTCCTCCAGGGTCACCTTTTCGCCGATCACCATCTCTGCCATCCGCGGGGAGCCCAAATACATGGAGGCGTTCCCCTCCACCATAAAGACCACATCGCAGAAGGCGGGGATGTAGGCACCGCCGGCCGCGCTGGGCCCAAACAGGAGGCAGATCTGCGGCACCAGGCCGCTCAGGCGCACTTCGTTATAGAAAATCCGCCCTGCGTGGCGGCGTCCTGGAAACATGGATACCTGGTCGGTGATGCGTGCGCCGGCAGAGTCCACCAGATAGAAGAGCGGCACCCGAAGCCTTTCCGCGGTCTCCTGAATCCGCAGGATCTTCTCCACCGTGCGGGCGCCCCAGGACCCGGCTTTCACAGTAGAGTCGTTCGCCATAATAGCCACCGGCCGCCCATCGATCCGGGCCAGGCCGGTGATTACACCGTCAG
>Ga0134090_1001137_pt1 | contig 18198 bp, 15 predicted proteins | sample 1_4taG_FD_94453 | JGI IMG/M metagenome (GOLD analysis project Ga0134090, IMG submission 94453) | Switchgrass degrading microbial communities from high solid loading bioreactors in New Hampshire, USA - 1_4_20_6_A1 metaG | ecosystem: Engineered > Bioreactor > Semi-continuous > Anaerobic >...
ATAAAATTATTACAATAATATTTTTTATAAACCAAACCATGCAGCTTTGAAAGACACAATATTTCCGGGTTGGTTTACTATTAAAGGGGGTTATTTTTTTGGACAGTGAGCCTTTATTAGGCCAAATTTTGCTACAGGTTTTTCTTATTCTATTAAATGCGATTTTTGCATGCGCCGAGATTGCAACAGTAACCATGAACGATAACAAGCTTGCCAAGCTTGCAGCCAGCGGTGATAAAAGAGCCATAAGGCTCTCAAAGCTGACCGCCCAGCCAGCACGCTTTTTAGCAACAATCCAAATAGGTATAACCTTGGTAAACCTTCTCGGAAGTGCTTTTGCAGCAGAGAACTTTTCCGACAGGCTTGTACAGGTTTTTATAAATATCGGTATCCGCCTTCCAGTTAAGGTGCTGGATACCATATCAGTTATTTTAATTACTCTGATACTAACTTATTTTACTGTTGTTCTGGGTGAGCTGGTACCTAAGCGTATTGGTATGAAAAAATCTGAATCGCTTGCACTTGGCATGTCATCATTGATTTTTGTAGTATCCAAGCTTTTTGCTCCTATAGTCTGGTTGTTGACAGTATCGGCAAACGGTCTTTTAAAATTGCTTAGAATTAATCCGGAGGATGAAGATAACAACAATACGGAGGAAGAAATCCGTATGATGATTGATGCCGGAAGTGAAAAGGGTACAATCGATCCTGATGAAAAGGATATGATTCAGAACATATTTGAGTTCGATGACATAACAGCCGGAGAGATAATGACCCACAGAACCGAGGTATCGCTGTTATGGGCTGAAGAGACAGATGAGCAATGGGAAAAAACAATTAATGAAAGCAAGCATTCAGTCTACCCTATCTGCTCGGAGAGCCCCGACAACATCATCGGAGTATTGTACACCAAGGATTATTTCCGTCTTAAGGATAAATCCAGGGATAATGTTATGAAAAATGCTGTAATGCCGGCATATTTTGTTCCCGAATCTGTAAAGGCGGATGTATTGTTCAGAAATATGAAATCCAGACGAAACCATTTTGCAGTGGTGTTGGATGAGTATGGCGGCATGAGTGGCATAATCACAATGAACGATCTTCTGGAACAGCTTGTTGGTGATTTGGAGGATGACCATACTGCGCCTGTTGAACAGCCTGAAATCCAAAGGATTGATTCAAATACCTGGCTGGTAATGGGCTCGGCTCCTCTTGACGAGGTAACCAAGCAGCTGGGAGTTGTTCTTCCGGAGGAGGATTACGATACCTTCGGAGGCTTTGTATTCGGCATCCTGGGTAATATACCTGACGACGGCGCTACTCCGGAAATTGAGGAATACGGCCTGCTGATTAAGGTTCAAAGCATTAAGGATCACCGCCTTGAAAGCGCTCTGGTTTGTATAACCGAGAAGGCCGTTGCGGAGCCTGAAGCCAGCGCGGTACCGTAACAGGTGGTCGCGTAAAAGCGAATTTTAATACCCTTACCTTTTGATATGGTTAACGGCAAACAGCCTTTATTAGCCACGTCAGAAGCGTAAGGGTTTTTAAGTCCTAATTTTTCATGTGCTATTAACATAATTATTAACCGCGGGAGCCTTCGTCCGGGCCGTCCCATAGCCCATCACAGCAGCCTTATTGGCTTAAGGGATAACTGCTCTTTGCCATCGGATATTTATTATAAAATTGAGTGGTCTTAAACTCAGGGTTTCTTACATGACCCTTAAAATCACTGTCGCTCTTCAGGAAATAATCATATCTTAAAATTTGCTTGCCGCTGCTGCTTACAGGATCATCCCAGGTTAGATCTATGTTATACCATTTTCCGTCCACCTTCACTATATTCCAGGCATGCGGTTGATTGTCTCCCATTCCGGAAATAATTCTGCTTTCCAGCCCGGCTGCCAGAAACAGGCGATAGGCAGTGAGGGCATAGCCTTCACATACCGCCGTTTTATCCACCAGCAGATTATAGGCGGTGGATTTTTTCAGGCTGGTATCATAGCTGGAATTATTGATAATATAGTCATGTATCAGCTTGACCTTCTGATATTCCGAAGCTGATTCAAGTTTAAGCTCCTTGATAATCTCAGCTATCATGGCATCAACCACAGCCTCCTGCTCCAGGCTGGTCTCATATACCACATCAATAATTAACGTAACGGGATCATCACTGCTTTTGATTTCCTTTCTGCTGCCGTTCGAGCCTAAAACAACTTTACTGGATGACAACCATTTTTGTACAAATTTATCAACAAGCAGAGATAAATAATCCCCATCCTTTGCGGTATTTGGCTTATCAATAGCTACAACCAGGCTGTAAATGGTTTTTTGGTTACCTATACTCTCCATTACCTTCCGGTTGGTTTTAAGGGTTATATATGTATTTCTATTTATTAGATTTATTCTTACCGCATCCAGCAGCTCATCCTTATCTGTATATGTTTTTGAATTAAGATAATCCGTCAGCTGGCCGGTTATTGGCAATTCTTCTATGGCGTATCCGTTTGTATTATATACAGCTATCGCCTTATATCCCATTTCGTCATAATAGCTGCCCTTTAAATCCTTGTAATATTTATAGCTCAATATGTATTTAAGGCTTTGGATATGTACAAGATTGTTTTTACTTTTTAAGTCAAAATAGGCCTTATAGGCTGCTGTTTTTATCTGTCCCTTTGCTTTGTCAGACGAAAAATATGTAAATTTGTCGCTTCCTATTGTAAACACAAGAGATTTACCGTTTACAGGATTTTTTATGGTAAGCTTTTTTGAATCCTTATTATAAGAATATTTCAGCCCCAGCTTATCGCATAAGCTTTCCGCCTTTATCATCAGATTTCCGCCAGGGGATATGACGATCAGATTGTTGTAGAGATGATAGATGCCTTTTGAATCATTAAGTATAACGCCATAATTGCTGAATGCTGCATCTGCGGGCATGGGGATGGCAAGATTGGATACATTCAAGAATATCAAAAGACCGGCAATTAATCTTACAAGCTTCCTCAACTTCTCCCCTCCCTCGCTATTGCTCTATAGAAATACGCTAAACTTCCCAATAGAATATATGAATCCGTATGCTCAGGCAATCGGATCTGATAGATTTGGCAGATTATTCTTAGTGCTTCTGATTAAAATATAAATGCCTAATTTGTCATTATTAAGGCAATTACTTCGAAATATTAATTTTTTAGTATAAAATAAATTTAAATTTCATTTTATTTGTCATCCAAATATGGCTTCCTTCGCGTTTTTATGATATGATATTATATATATACCTTAATGGGAATGCTGCTGTATAAGCTGATAGCTTTCGTAAACAGGGTTATGGTCAGGATACAGATGGGCAAACAGCTGCCGTAAAGCCTATAAATACCCTGAGACCGCCAATATAATCAGCTGCTTAATAAAGGCCAGTGTCGGCAGAAGGTACAAGTGAACAATATACATAATCGAACGGGGTGAGAACTTGAGTGAGTTAACTGGAAAGCTTAAGGAAGTATTGATGTCGGTACTGCCGATAACATTTATAGTACTGATACTTCATTTTACTATTAGTCCACTGGAACCCAACATGCTGTACGCTTTTTGCATCGGCTCCGCTCTGGTAATAATCGGCCTTACAGTGTTTTTGTTTGGCATAGATCAAGGGCTTGAGCCTATCGGGCATGGCGTCGGTGATACAATTACCCATATGAACAGCTATGCTGTTATAATTACCGTGAGTTTAATATTAGGCTTTTTTATTTCCTATGCCGAGCCGGACCTGCATATACTGGCCAAGCAGGTAAGCAGTGTAACCTCCGGTCAATTCAACAACATTTTTATGGTGGTTGCCGTTTCCATCGGACTAGGAATTATGATGACACTCGGTATGCTGCGTATCCTCAAAAATGTCCGATTAAAATATGTATTTTCAGCCGCATATGGTTTAATATTAATCTTATCCCTTTTTTCATCACCTGATTTTCTAGCTATAGCTTTTGACGCCTCCGGAGCTACGACAGGCGCAATAACGGTTCCCTTTATGCTGGCCCTGGCTGCCGGTGTCTCCGCCTTAAAAAAGGACAGTAAGGTGAGCGAGGCCGACAGCTTCGGTCTTGTAGGCATTTCATCAACCGGAGCTATTTTGGGAGTTTTAATAGCCAGTCTATTTATTGAAAGCGATAAGCTGGACGGCGCCTTGCCGGAAGCAAGCATAGCCAGTAAATCTTTATTGGAGACATATGGCTCTATTTTCTTTGAAATAGTATGTGAATCATTTTTAACTTTACTGCCTATTATTATTGCATATATAATATTTCAGGTGTTTTTCTTCAAGCACAAAAAAAGAAAGGTTATAGATATCGTCCGCGGTTTGATCCTGACCTATATTGGACTGGTGGTATTTTTGCTGGGGGTTAACGGTGGCTTTATGGAGGTTGGCGCAAGGCTGGGAGTACAGCTTGCATCTATGGATTCAAATATTCCTGTTCTGCTGCTGTCCTTGCTGCTGGGCCTATCTACGGTACTGGCGGAGCCGGCGGTACATGTACTGACCAATCAGGTAGAGGATATCACAGGAGGAAGCGTAAGGCGCCGGCTGGTCCTTATATTCCTGTCTGTGGCAGTCGGTATGTCTATATTTATGTCGGCCTTGCGGATACTTATTCCCGAAATCCGGCTTTGGATGTATCTGCTGCCAGGTTTTGGCCTGTCGGTAATACTTAGCTTCTTTGTGCCGGACCTGTTTGTGGGTATTGCCTTTGATGCAGGAGGTGTTGCCTCAGGTCCTATGACCGCTACCTTCTCCCTTGCATTTGTTCAGGGCATAGCGGCTCAGGTTCCATCAGCCGATGTCATAGCGGACGGCTTCGGAATGATCGCTATTGTAGCAATGATGCCTATTGTGGCCATTGAACTGCTTGGTGCCCTTTATCAGGCCAAGTCCCGCAAAGCATCCAATGCTGCCAGGTCAAATATTCAAACAAATGGAGGTAATCATGGATAAAGATAATAAAAATTTGACCATAGAAAATGCCTATCTTACAATGACGCTCATTCTGAATGAGCATCAGTGCCACAAATTCATCCATATGGCAAAGGAAAAGAACATACACGGCATTATGGTACTGCTTGGTAAGGGTACTGTAAAAAATATAGCCTTACACTGGTTAGGTATCAAAAGCCAGAAAAGACAAATCGTCAGTATGATTGTAAAAAAAGAAAACGCTCTCGATCTGCTCGATTATTTTACCAAGGGGCTGCAGCTTAATGAACCCGGTCACGGAATAGCATATATGACGCCTGTAATAACTGCTAAGCAAATAATCAGCAAGCAGGGAGCCTGGGACAGATTGCATGATATGGAGGTAGATTATATGTATAAAAAACTTACGGTTATAGTCAATCGGGGTATGGCAGAGGATGTTATGGATATTGCACGTAAATCGGGCGTCACCGGTGGAACTATCATGCACGGCAGGGGAACCGGCTCTGAATATACTGAAAAGCTGTTCGGTATTGAAATAGAACCGGAAAAGGAGCTTGTAATGATTCTTATGCCAAGTGAGCTGGTAGAAAAGGTAGTCAACGATATTTATCAGGAGCTTAATCTTGAAAATCCCGGTAACGGTATTTTATTTGTTGAACCGGTTGTGGAGGTCCGTGGTCTTTTAAAAGCGGATAAAAGTAAGCATGAAGATTAACGGTCACAGAGACAATACCAAACCCCTGGCAGCATCCTGCGCCAGGGGTTTCTATACGAGTTCTCTAAAGTTTATTTATTAAGTATTTTAAAGCATTATCATGCGCCTATTATATTATCCTGCTTTTACTCTTATACAATCTCTTCTATCACCAGATCCGGCTCCTTTGATAAATCAACAAAACCGTTTCCAATTCTTATAACCGGTCGTGACAATGCCAGCTTGTTAATTAATACGACTTCACCTTCACGGCCATCATTAAGCCTTACTATATTATGCAGGTAGGACTGTACTATATGCTCCATAAAGGTCAGCAAATATCCCGGATCATACTTTAACAAGCCTTCGCGTTCGAAATTCTCCACAACATCAAAGGGACAAATGGCACTGCGATAACGACGGTTCGAGGTCATGGCATCATATACATCTGCTATAGCCACTATCTTTGCAAAATCATCTATTTGCTCTGCAGTAAACTTATTCGGATAGCCGCTACCGTCACATCTTTCATGATGCAATAGGGCTGCCAGTTTTATTCTGTTGTCAATAGGCTGATCCTTTATTATCTGGTATCCCTTTACAGTATGCTTCTTTATAATCTTATATTCCTCGTTAGTCAGCTTACCGGCTTTTGCTATTATTTCCTTGGGCACCAGCATCTTACCTATATCATGAAGCAATCCTGCAAGAGTCAGCACCTTGGTATCTTCCTCCGAAAGCTTCAACCAGCCGGCGAAAATATTGCAGATTAGAGCAACATTAAGGGAGTGAACATAGGTAATATCATCATAATTTCGGATACCATGAAGCATTTCCAGAATGTGGGTACCATTACGACATTCATGTATTATCCGTTCTGTTTCTGCCAAAAGCTTGTCAGCGTCAAATTCAGCTCCTTTAATAATATCGTTGAAGCTGTTTTCAACCTGACTTATAATATCAACATATGTACGGTTAAATTTCTTAAAATCCTCAGAATTGCGCAATGCTTCAATATATGATCCCTCTCTGGGCTGTTCCTTTTTCTCAGCATATACCGTCAGTCCGTAAATGTTGTAAAACCTTAAACGGGTAATTGCCCTTTCGCTCAAAATCGTTCCTTTTGAAACAATAAGCTGGTTGTTAGTATTGTATATATCAGATGCAACCACCATCCCGGCTTCAGCCTGATCAATCCTAATCTTGATGGTATCCAAGATTACCCCTCCCTTATTATAGAAAAATCTAATTCATAGTATACATTTTTATTCAAGTACATACAAGTGCTTGAAAAAGACCGGCTTATAATTGCTCTTTATCAAGTATACTCTTATAATTATTGCTAAAATCGCCGATATCTCTCTACCATTTTGGAACTGTATCGGGGCAGCCTTTAATCCTTAATGCCGCCCTATATTCTACAAAACAACCGCATAATTTGCACATGCCCTCATACAGATTCTCACATTCCCTACAAATTTCCAGTCTTCTTCTGTACAAGGCGGTATCAGCTTTTGTCTCTTCTGCAAGCCCCTCTATATAAGTCCTCATGTTCTTGATATATTCCTGGGGAGCAAAGTCTTCTAGAAGACATCTCCTGCACATTTTACTTTTACTCTGCTCCATTGCCGTCACCCGCAGGCCTTTTAACCTGTCTGATTTTTTTCTCAACTTCCTTTCTGGGCAGCATAACCAGATGACCGCAGCCCATGCACTTAAGGCGGAAATCCATTCCCACCCGCAATATCTCCCACTCACTGCTGCCACAGGGATGCGGCTTCTTAAGTCTTATTATATCTCCTATTCTCAGATCCATCTGATTACCCTCCTTAAGCAAGGAATCTAACTGCTTGTTTAAGTATAGCATATTTTTTCCTAAAAGCAAATAAGACCTTGGTTACTGTGTATAAAACGCCCCAAAAGATGAAAAGATAAATTCGTATTAATTGTGAGGGGTTGATATTCAATGACAATTAAAAATGTCCAGGTCAAGGATCCGGGTAGCGCTATTACCCATTTTATAGGTACACTGATGGCATTGTTTGCAGCAACACCCCTGCTTATTAAAGCGGCAAGGCAGCCAGGTAAAATCCATACCATCTCATTGGGCATATTTATTGCAAGTATGATTTTATTATATACAGCCAGTACCCTATATCATACCTTCGGAAGAACGCCCAAAATACATCGTCGCCTTCGTAAGTTTGACCATATGATGATATATGTCCTGATTGCAGGCACCTATACCCCAATCTGCCTTATTGCCCTTGGCGGCAGGATGGGACTGTTTATGCTTATCCTAATCTGGAGTCTTGCCCTTATAGGAAATCTGATAACAGCCTTTTATATCAACTGCCCAAAATGGTTGTCATCAGTTATATATATAGCCATGGGCTGGACCTGTGTAATAGCCTTTACCCAGCTGATAAACGCTTTACCAAAGGCTGCCTTTGCCTGGCTTTTGGCAGGAGGCATAATATATACGGCAGGAGGAATAATATATGCCCTGAAGCTACCCATTTTCAACAGCCGGCATAAAAAATTCGGCTCTCATGAAATCTTTCACCTTTTTGTAATGGGAGGCAGCTTTTGCCACTTTATGCTGATGTACCGTTATATAGCTGTCATGTGAGCTTTATTAAAAGCTTCGACAAAGCCGCCCCTCTATCACTGGGTGATAAAGGGGCGGCTTGTCATATCTATGTTAAGCAGCCGAATATTTAAACAGTAAGGTATCAGGGCAGTTATGCATTAACATTCTCCATAAGGTGAAAGGGATTCGGTTGCGAATTCTCTTAGATATGTACCCCATCGGCGCAAAACTGCCCGAAGCTACTCTATACGGTCCGAAATATCCTTTATATTAGTTCTAATATATTATACTCAGTTTTTCCTTAGCTGTTACAAATCGCTTAGCCTGCCAAAGCTGATACTAAATTTCAGTATTCGGTCTTTTATTTTCGTCCCATTTGTTAACTGACAAAAACCTCCTATGTTCATTTTCCGATTGGCAGATCCACTTCCATGATACATAGGAGGTGTTTTTAGCTTATGCTGTCAGCGCATCTGCGTAAAATTGCAGGAGCCTTACATTACAATCTCTTTAGCAGCTCCTCGCGTCTTTTTTCATATCCCGGTTTACCAAGCAGCGCAAACATATTTACCTTGTAGCTTTCCACTCCCGGTTGATCAAAAGGATTTACTCCCAATACATAGCCGCTTACACCACAGGCAAATTCAAAGAAATAGAAGAGCTGGCCAAGGTAATATTCATTTCTTTCCGGCACATTAATAATGAGATTAGGAACATTTCCGTCGGTATGGGCTAATATGGTGCCCTTCATGGCATTTCTGTTGACAAAATCCACGCTCTTTCCGGCCAGATAATTAAGGCCGTCCAGATCTGCCTCCTCCGCTTCAATTAACAGCTCCGTATCCGGCTTTTCTATATTAACAACCGTTTCAAACAAGGACTTTTGACCATCCTGTATAAATTGACCCATGGAGTGGAGATCTGTGGTAAAATCAACACTGGCAGGATATATTCCCTTCTGATCCTTGCCTTCGCTTTCACCAAACAGCTGCTTCCACCATTCCGACAGATAATGCAGGGATGGCTCATAATTTACCAGTATCTCAATATTTTTTCCTTTCCTCAGTAAAATATTTCTGGCTGCCGCATACTTCAGGGCATCATTTTCCTCATAGCTGCTGCTCAGGCAATACTCCCTCATAGCAGCGGCTCCCTCCAGCAGCTTTCCTGTATCTATACCGGCCACGGCAATAGGCAGAAGGCCTACGGCGGTAAGTACAGAATAGCGTCCTCCTATATCGTCCGGAACAACAAAGCTTTCATATCCTTCCTCATCAGCCATCTTCTTTAAAGCTCCGACAGCCTTATCGGTTGTGGCATATATTCTCTTTGCCGCCTCCTTGCTGCCATATTTTTTATACAGGAGCTTTTTAAAAATCCTGAAAGCTATTGCCGGCTCAGTTGTTGTACCCGACTTGCTTATAACATTAATGGAAAAATCCCTGTCACCGATAATATCTATCAGATGCCGGATATAATAACTGCTCATATTATTGCCGCAGAAATATATTTCCGGTGCTTTTCTCGCATCCCTGGAAAGATTGTTGTAAAAGCTGTGGCTTAAAAATTCTATCGCCGCTCTTGCACCAAGATAAGAGCCACCGATACCTATCACCAAAAGAACCTCGGAATCCTCTCTGATTTTTGCTGCCGCCTTAAGTATGCGTCCATATTCATCCTTATCATAATTAACGGGAAGATCCAGCCAACCGGTATAATCGCTTCCTGCCCCCGTCCCGGAAGTCAGCATCTGGCTGGCAGCCAGCACCATCGGCTTAATCATATTTAATTCTGACGATGATATAAACTTATTTGAAACCGATAAATCTAATGAAACCTTATTTACCATAAATAAAACTCCCTCCAAGACCTGATCCTCAGCCATTTTTGTGCCGGATCCCAATTTAAAGCAAAGGCTTTTCCAATAATTCTTTATAGTTTTATATTCTAACAAAGCCACTGTAAATATTCAATGCTTTATACAGCAAAACTTATAAGTAAATAACACAGGAGATATTGGCAAAAACGTATAAATAAAATATAAAAGGCAACTGCAAATCCAAACGGATAAGCAATTGCCCGGATATTATTATTGGTATTATATAATCCCTTAAGCAAAAAACTCCCTGAGGACATCCTCAATAAGCTTGTCCTCCTGCAGGCTTGATTTGCTTTTATTGTTTTTTGCTGCAGGCTTAATTTGCCTGTCTCTTAGCGGAGCCTTGACGGATTGTTCATATTCCGCCTCCTCTTCATGCACATCTTTGCCAGCCGTCAAAACCTCTTCCTGACCCATAAAAGTGCCTGTAATCTCCTCTAACTCCTTTGCACTGGCTGCAGCTATCTTATCATCCGCTTCCGGAACGGTTTCTTCGCTATTCTTTGCCTCCGCCTGATTCTCTTCTAATAATTGCTGCTCGACCTTTTTTCTCATTTCTGCAAGCCTGGCCTCAATGGCTGCCCTCTCCTGCTCAAGTCTAAGTCTTTCTTCCTCTCTGCGCTTGGCTGCCAGCCGGCGCCTTTCCTCAAGCCTTCTTCTTTCCTCCTCTTTCCTTGCTTCCTCTGCTTTTCTAAGCTCCTCCGCCTTTTTGGCTGCCAGAAGCCTCTTTTCCTCTGCCTTCTTAAGCTTGGCCAATCTTCTGCGGCTTAATTCATCCTTAACCTCATGCAACATGACGTCTGCCGCACCGGCCTGCTCGTAAGCCTCCGTCATCTGATTATATTCCTGACGGTACTGCTCCGCCAGCTCCGGATTTTCCAATCTAACCTTACAGTAGTTTTCCAGATACTCCAGCAGATTTATACGAAGCATATTTTTTTTCAAGGGGATATTCATGCTTTTATCCACAAGTATTAAAATGGCACTCGACAAAATACCCACAGCTCCTGCCCTCATGATCTGTTCCTGTCCACATCCGTATGCAACCCCGAAAACCGCTGCTACCGGCACTAACAGGAGGTTCAGAAAGAGAACTTGTCCACTTGCATTATCCCATGTGGATAAGAGTATTCCACAAAAACGGTGTTTTAAGATACTTTTATCCACAAAGATATCCACATTATTAACACCTATCTTTAATTTATAACAGGCCTCAAACTTCTTTTTAACCCTGTTAAGCATTTTATTCTTTGTTTCGCCAAGCCTGTCAATGTCCGATTCCTTTACTAATCTTTTATATACCAGATTGACAATAATACGAATAAGCAAACCTAATGTGCACAGGCCCATAAAGGTATAGTTTATTATATTATTCTCATATATGTACTGTAACATAAAAAACCCCTCTTTTCCATAATTTTACATTAATTATAGCTTATGTCACAAGCTTTGAAAAGAGAGAGGTTTAAAAATCGTATTACATTTTATTCCATTTTATCTTGTTTTTTGTGCAAATCTGACAGATCAGGCTAATGCGACAAAACCCGTATAAAATCTATTCTTCGGGTTCTATCGCATTAGGGACAAGATCATCAAATTTAAAATAAGCATCCTTTCCGTCATTTATAACATCAACAGTATAGCTAATTGTTTCATATCCCTCCCTGATAAAGGTAATCACATGGGAGCCGATAATTTTACTGAAGCTGACAGGGGATGTGCCCATATACTCACCATTAAGATAAACGGATGCACCAACCGGTTTCTGCACATGGATTTGATGCTTAGTATCAATAATTTTATCACCAATTATGATAAAGTCGGAATTATCATTGCCGCCTGCTTTATTGCCGCTCCCCTGCCCATCTGTGGCAGGGCTGCCTGTATTATAATCTGAGCTGCTTTTGGTATTTGTCTCGGTCACCTCAACTTTTTTATTGCTGGAGCTTTCCGGAAGGATGATTTTAATGGTTTTAGCCGGACTATCCACATTGATATTGCCTTCATAGCTGACGTAGCCGCCAAGTGAAACCTTAATCGGATATGTTCCATAAGGCAGCTCTATTTCATTTGCATAGGATCTCAATTCACCCTTGATGTACAAATCTGCTCCAAAGGGGCTGATGTCAAACATTACGCTACCGTATTTTGGCGCCTTCGGCCCAAGCTCCTTCAAAGATACATAGGTGATCTCATTACGCTTTACCCTTACTCTTATTGTAGCAGAGAAATCTCCGCTCTCAACCGTCAGATTAAAGTCACCTTCCCTGACCGTTATTGTCATGTCCTCAGTAATCTGCTGCATTGCTTCATATCCGACAGTTATATAGTCTCCTAAAAACTCCTCATAGTCCTTCAGTTTTACATATCCATGTCCTCTGGATACAATAACAGACCATATGGTTTCTTCATACCCCCACACCGTTAAGACATCCTGCTGCGCAATATCATATATGGAAACAAAATCATTTCCATCCAGCACCAGAAGCTCATCCGCAAGCTTGTATTGCTTTTTGGCTATTTTCATAATACGCAAATCCGGATCCAGAGTAAAATTAGACACCGATACATATTTCCATGCCTTATCTGATATAATCATATCAGTCATTTTGCCGCTGTCCTTAATATATTTCAGCTCAACCATGGTTCCCGGCTCAATCTGACTTATGGCAATTATTTGGCCATATTCATCCCTGATGTTGCTGGAGCCGCTATAGCTTATCAGCAGCTCTCTCCGGCCGATGATATCAAAAATTCCAACCTGCCTGCTTCCTTCATCCAGCATTTTAAATACACCAAGAAGGGAAGCTTTGTTATCTTCCCCCTGCTGTACAACTGTCTCCTGATTTTGGCTATTTATGCTATTTCCCCTGCTTTTTTTGGCTATCCGCTCGGATGCCGTCAGCATGACAGTTATAATAATAACAGTAAAAAAGCCCAGCACAATAACAAGGCCAAGTATCAGCCTTAGATTTATCTGATAGCTGTTCTTTTGTTCCTTTCCGCCTACCAGCATTTCAACTTCCTCTTCATTATTTTTACTTCTAAGGTTTTTTGTCTCTGTAAAGCACAAATATAAGCCGTTTGTATTTTTTATTATAGCCTACCATTATAATTAATTCAATTATAATAAAAAGGATCCATGCCATCAACACAGACCCTTGCACTAAATTTGCCTTTTATCTCGCTGGCTATAAAAGTGCCTCCATTGATTTAAGAAAGTGCTCCTTCTTCGTATTCTGCTCGCCTATGAGCTTCAGCTTCTGGGTGTTTCTGCCGGATATCCAGGATTTTTTGCTGTTGTAATAATAATTGGTTATCTTCCAAAATTTCTCCGGATATAAAAGCAATATGTAAAGAATCCTCATCTCATCCCTCGAAATGGGCCTGACGCGGTCATAGGCATCAATAATGCTGTTGCCAAAACCGGCATCCCAGTCGTTCTTTTCCATGACCTTGCGGATAAACTGATACAGGTCGTAAATCTGTAAGCCAATATAAGCCTTTTCAAAATTGGTTGTAGCTATTGCATCACTGCTGCATGTCAGCTCGCTGATAGTAACCGGCTGCCTGTTAATCCATCCGGGCGGTATATAGGTTTTTGTTATGGCCTCCATCTTGTTTTTAATCATAATAATATTGTGATAAGTATAATTGCCATGGCAAACCTGCCTTTTTTGCACCGCCTCCTCAACAAGCTTTTCATAACATGAGCTTGTCAATAGCTGCAGAGCAAGAAGGCCGTGCTCATAAAAATCATCATAGTAAGTCAAATAGCAGAGCTCAAACTCGTTCTTCTGCCTCTTTTCCCGAATATATGCCTTTACCCGCTTAAGTTCCCGGTTGCGCTTATCAAAGGTAGCCGCCAGATCGGCAGATACATTATGCCGAATCTGTTCATGGGTAAAATCTATCCCTGCCAGTATATTATGAAGTCTGGCCAAATTGGCCGATGCCGCCTCAACCTGGGACAAATCCAGCAGATTGCATTCTTCACCCCAGAACCAGTTCTTCATAATATATTGGCAACCGTTGCTATCCTCGGATATAATATCATCATCAATTGTTTTTACAAACAAATCCACATTCGGGTAGCCGTTCTGATACAAATGCTCCTTAATCTTATGTTCAAATAAAGCCCTGTTTCTTGAGCCTTCAAAGACCTTAAAAAGCTTTAAGCCGTTATCGGATTCAATTATATAAGCTCCTCGGGCTTTATACATATTGTAGATTTTCAGACGATATCTTTTTAATGCTTCCTGGCTTCTATCCTCCACAACCAATCCCCCTAACTAATACTTTATGCTTGCTATCAGCCCGATTAACGAACGAAAAACCCGTCTTACTAATATTATGATTTGGTATAGTATTTAATGATTAAATAATAATAAGATTCAACAATTATTTCATAGCCATCTTTACAGCAGTCCCATGCAAACCGGGAAGATTTTTATCCTGATAAAGCCAACAACGGCAGCAGGCATATTCCGATCCGTTGCGGGTCCGTATATGCACTACTGCCGCTTATGTTAGTTTATATCGATAGATATTAAAGTTTACTGCTTTTATATTCCGGCTCCAATAAGCTTTATTGACATTGCTTAATTGCTGGTGTCGTCTAATTTCTCAACGGCTATTATTTTTTTGGCTATTTCCATGAGGGCCTCCTTATCGTTAAGCTCCGGCCTTTCAATAACCTCCTCCAATAACCGGTTTAGTATCTTGCCTATCCTTTTGCCTGGCTTTAATCCCGCCTCTATTAAATCCTTGCCCTTTAAATTAAGCTCCTTTAAGCTGACACAGTCTCCTCTGCTCAGCATTTCGGCATAAAGCCTGCGGGCAAGCTCAAGCGCATGATACATTTGCTCGGTCATCTGTGGATTTTTGGCGCTTATGTCAGCCCTCATAACCTCAAAAAGCAGCTCCATATGCTCCTTGCCGATCATCGATACAGCCCTTCTCATGCCTTCAGGTGTAAGTACAAAGCGGTAACTGTGCCATTTTATCAGATGCTCGATCCTGTCAAGGGTATAATTATCAAATTTAAGACGCTTTAAAATCCTTCTGGCGGTTTTTGCCCCTTTTTCACCATGTCCATAAAAATGATCCTGACCGTCCATACCGATACTTTTGCTACCAGGCTTTTCCACATCATGAAGAAGCATGGTCCACTTGAGTATCAGTCTTTCCTTCTCATCAAAGGCTCTTGCAGCCCGTGGGGATGCCACCTCGGAAACAGTTTTTATGGTATGCTCACCCACCGAATATATATGGTGAATATTATTCTGCGCCGTTTTCATCATTTCATCAAATTCCGGCAAAATAACCTTACTAATTCCGCTTTCATAGAGAATCCTCAGCCTGTCGGTATGCTCCGACAAAAGCAGCTTGCTAAGCTCCTCCCTTATTCGCTCTGCGCTGATCTTTTCCAGCTTTTGAGCCTTGGCAATGATTGCCCTCATAGTATCGGCCTCAATATCAAAGCCAAGCTGGGCGGAAAAACGCACCGCCCTTAAAATCCGCAGGGCATCCTCATCAAAGCGCTCCTCGGCAGAACCCACGCAGCGTATCAGGCCTGCCTTAATATCCTCAAGGCCTCCGAACAAATCAACAAAGCCTTCGGCCTCATTATAAGCCATTGCGTTTATGGTGAAGTCCCTTCTCTTTAAATCCTCCTTTAGACTCAATGTAAAGGAAACCTGCTTGGGATGCCTGCCATCCTCATATTCACCGTCTATCCGGTAGGTTGTTACCTCAAAATGCTCCTTATCGATCAGAACCGTTACGGTACCATGCTCAATTCCCGTATCTACAGTCCTGCGGAATATTTTTTTAACCTCCTGAGGAGTGGCGGAGGTCGTTATGTCCCAATCCTGTGGAGTTCTGCCCAATACCATATCACGCACACAGCCTCCCACAGCATATGCTTCAAAGCCGTGCCTGTTCAGCTCGTTTATTATATAATTAACCTTTTGGGGAATGTGAAATTTCATAACGACCTCCTGCAATGATCCTGTATGTCATTTTCTTTTCACATTATACCATAGGGCAAATATAAATATCCATCTTTCCTTATTAATAAGCCTTACCCCAGTATGCCATAACCTTGGCGGGTTTGCCGCAGCATACACAAGTATCTGAAATATGCTCCTGCTCAAAAGGCATGCAACGGGATGTAGCCCCTGTCCTTTCCTTAATCTCATTCTCACAGGCCTCATCCATACACCACATGGCCTTAATAAATCCGGGCTTGTTGGCAACTATATCCTCAAATTCCTCCATATTTTTCGCAATATAGGTATGGGCATCCCTGTGCTTTCTTGCCCTCTCCAGCATGTCGGCCTGCATGGTTTCAAGCACCTCGCCTGCCTTTGCGACTATTTCATCCAGGGATACAACTATCTTTTCTCTTGTATCTCTTCTTACTATAATAGCCTGATTGGCCTCTATATCCTTAGGACCGATCTCAATTCTGATAGGTACGCCGCGCATTTCATGCTCGGCAAATTTCCAACCCGGGCTCTTGTCGGAGTCATCAAGCTTTACCTTATAGGAGGCAGCGAGTTTTTCCTTAAGCTCACATGCCTTTTCAAGGACACCCTCCTTATTCTGATTAATAGGAATTATCACTATCTGTGTAGGTGCTATTCTCGGAGGCAGCACCAAACCGCTGTTGTCCCCGTGCACCATTATGATGGCACCGATAATTCTTGTTGACATACCCCATGAGGTCTGATGTACATACTGAAGGGTATTATTTTTGTCGGTATATTGTATGCCGAAAGCACGTGCAAAGCCATCACCGAAATTGTGGCTGGTGCCTGACTGTAGTGCCTTTCCGTCATGCATCAATGCCTCGATGGTATAGGTTTCCTTGGCTCCTGCAAACTTTTCCTTCTCCGACTTCTTACCCTTAATCATTGGAATTGCGAGAACTCTTTCGCAGAAGTCGGCATAAACGTTCAGCATCTGGATGGTTCTTTCTTCAGCCTCCTGGGCCGTTGCATGGGCTGTATGGCCTTCCTGCCACAAAAACTCCATGGAACGGAGGAATGGCCTGGTGGTCTTCTCCCAGCGCACTACCGAGCACCACTGATTATACAATTTAGGAAGATCCCTGTGGGACTGGATAATCTTAGAATAAAACTCGCAGAAAAGAGTCTCAGAGGTAGGCCTTACACACATTCTCTCTGTAAGAGGCTCCCCTCCTCCATGGGTAACCCAGGCTACCTCTGGTGCAAAGCCTTCCACATGATCCTTTTCCTTCTGCAGCAGGCTTTCAGGTATGAACATGGGCATATAGACATTTTCAACGCCTGTAGCCTTAAAATCGGCGTCCAACTGCTTCTGAATATTCTCCCATATTGCATATCCAAGAGGCCTGAGTATCATACATCCTCTTATGCTGGAGTACTCCACCAGCTCAGCCTTCTTTACAACGTCCGTGTACCATTGCGCAAAATCCTCTTCCATGGAAGTGATTGCTTCTACAAACTTTTTTTCCTGTGCCATAATCTCTCTCCTTTTATAATCAATCTAAATAGTTGCCAAAATACAATATAATTTTGCCAGATATCCAGGGTTGCCGCTGTTTGTGTCATCGCTGTAATTTACTCCATAAAAAAAGCCCTTCTGATCCCGTTAGGGACCGAAAGACTCGGCGGTACCACCCTGATTAACTGCGAGCATGCAGTTCACTCTTGCCGTTAACGCCGGAATACGTTGTATTTGAAAGCATATTCTCATAATATGCTTTTTCATACAAAGCTCCGAGGCCGGTTCAATAAAGCTTGTATAAGAAGCTCCCACCATTGCTTCTCTCTCTGAAATACTTGCTTTACCTACTATTCCTCTTCATAGCGGTCAAATATAAAATTTTCGTGAAGATTAGGATCATTTTATTCCAGAAGCGAAAATTTGTCAAGATAATGTTCGCCGCCGATAGCGTAACTTTACTGTAGGAAATAGATAGACAGAGAGCACCAAAGATGTGTTAATAGAAATCACATCTACACTATAGCTTTTTATTCATACTTTTACAAGCCCCAAATGTGTGTATA
>Ga0134090_1001141_pt1 | contig 18146 bp, 20 predicted proteins | sample 1_4taG_FD_94453 | JGI IMG/M metagenome (GOLD analysis project Ga0134090, IMG submission 94453) | Switchgrass degrading microbial communities from high solid loading bioreactors in New Hampshire, USA - 1_4_20_6_A1 metaG | ecosystem: Engineered > Bioreactor > Semi-continuous > Anaerobic >...
CATTGCTTTTATCATTTAAAGAAAGGGGAATGAGGAATGAGCAGGCTTACTATCATTACAAATAACAAGGCACAACAAACTGTAGAAGAACTTTACAAGGATTTGGAAAGACGTATAGTTTCTAGTCCACCAGGATTATGTCCAATAGACTTAACTGCTTCCTTTGTAAAAATGAGTCATGCTCAAAGCTGTGGTAAATGTGTTCCATGTAGAATAGGCTTAGGGCAACTAATAAAGATGCTAGAAAATGTATTAGATGGAGAAGCAGATTTATCAACAATTGATTTAATTGAAAAAACTGCAAGGGCAATTTATTATTCTGCAGACTGTGCTATTGGATTTGAAGCTGCACACATGGTATTAAAAGGAGTACAAGGCTATAGAGATGATTTTGAAGAACATATATTGCGTGGAAGATGTAACAGTGGTTTGGAACAAGCAATACCTTGCGTATCTACATGTCCTGCAGGAGTAGATATACCTGGCTATATAGCATTGATAAAAGAAGGAAGATATGCTGATGCTGTAAGATTGATAAGGAAAGACAATCCAATGGTATATACTTGCGCATTAATATGTGAACATCCATGTGAAAGAAGATGCAGGAGAAACATGGTTGATGATGCTGTAAATATTAGAGGATTGAAGAGATATGCTGTAGAACATGCAGGAGATGTTCCAATACCTGAAAGGGCACCATTAACTGGCAAGAAAGTTGCTATTGTTGGAGGAGGGCCATCAGGTCTTAGTGCAGCATATTATCTTGCATTAATGGGACATGATGTTGAAATCTTCGAACAAAGAAAACAATTAGGCGGAATGTTGAGATATGGTATTCCTAGATATAGGCTTCCAAAGGATATTTTAGATAAAGAAATTAACACTATTCTTTCTGCTGGAATTAAAGTGCACACTGGAGTAACAGTAGGTAAAGATATATCACTTTCAGAATTGAGGAATAAATTTGATGCAGTTTACATTGCTATAGGTGCACAAACAGATAAGAAAATAGATATAGTTGAAGGTCAAGAAGTAGAAGGAGTCATTTCAGCAATTGAAGTATTGAGAAAGAAAGAAGAAAATGAACCATTAGACTTTAAAGATAAGGAAATCGTTATAATAGGCGGCGGAAATGTGGCAATGGATGCAGCTAGAACATCTATAAGGCTAGGTGCTAAAAAAGTTACAATTGTATACCGCAGAAGAGAAGTTGATATGACAGCAATGAGAGAAGAAGTAGAAGGTGCCATAGCTGAAGGTTGTAAGGTAATGGATTTAAGCGTACCTTATAAATTAGAAAAGGATGAAAATAACAGAGTAAAAGCACTTTGGGTTAAACCACAAATAATAGGTACAATTTCAAGTGGCAGACCTAATCCACGAGATGCAGAAACTGAACCAATTCGCGTACCATGTGATATATTGATTACTGCTATAGGTCAAGGAATTGAATCTAAGGATTTTGAAAAGGAAGGTATACCAGTTAGGAAAGGTGTAATAGAAGCCTTAGAATGGACTGGAGTAAAGGATGTACCAGGTATTTTCGCAGGAGGAGACTGTGTATTTGGACCAGCAACAGTTATTAGAGCCATTACTGCAGGAAAAGTTGCAGCAGCAAATATAGATGAATATTTGGGATTCCATCATGAAATAAAATCAGATGTTAAGATACCAGAACCAAGACAAATGGACAGAATACCTTGCGGACGTGTTAATTTGAGAGAAAGAGACGTAAAAGAACGTGTTAATGACTTTGAACTAGTAGAATGTGGAATGACAGATGAAGAAGCAAAACAAGAAGCTTCAAGGTGCTTAAGATGTGACCACTTCGGTCTAGGGGTATTTAAAGGAGGTAGGATTGACAGATGGTAAGCCTAATAATAGATAATAAAAGAATTGAAGTGCCAGAAGGTACAACAATACTAGATGCAGCAAGAATGAATCAAATACAAATCCCCAGCCTCTGCTATTTAAAAGGCTTAAATGAAATTGGTGCCTGCAGAGTGTGTTTAGTAGAGTTGGAGGGAGTAAATAGGCTGGTAACAGCATGCAACAACACTGTTGAAGAAGGTATGGTAATTCGCACCAACAGCCCTAGGGTTAGGGAAGCAAGAAAAATAAATGTTGAATTGATATTATCACAACATGATGCAAAATGTGCTACTTGCGTAAGGTCTGGTAATTGTAGTCTACAAAAAATAGCGAATGATTTAGGAATAATCGATGTGCCTTATGAAACACAGTTGCCCCGCTGGAGTTGGACAGAAGGATTTCCTTTAGTTAGGGACAATAAAAAATGTATTAAATGTATGAGATGTATACAAGTATGTGATAAGGTACAAGATTTACATGTTTGGGACTTATCCAATACAGGTTCTAGAACTACTGTAGATGTTTCCCACAACAGAAGAATTGAAGAATCGGATTGTTCATTATGTGGGCAATGTATTACCCACTGCCCAGTAGCAGCATTAAGAGAAAGAGATGATACAGATAAGGTTTATGAAGCTTTAACTAAAGACGATGTAATAACAGTAGTACAAGTTGCTCCAGCAGTTAGGGCTGCATGGGGAGAAGAACTTGGCATAAATAGGGAATTTGCTACTGTAAAAAGGTTAGTAGCAGCATTAAGAAGGATTGGATTTGATTATATATTTGATACTACCTTCGCAGCAGACTTGACTATAATGGAAGAGGGCAGTGAATTTTTAGAAAGATTGCAGCACAGAAAAGATTATAAATGGCCTATGTTCACATCCTGCTGTCCAGGATGGGTAAGATTCGTTAAATCTCAATATCCTGATATGATTGAGCAATTGTCTACAGCAAAGTCGCCACAACAAATGTTTGGTGCAATATCAAAAACTTATTATGCTCATTTGTTGAATGTAGATCCATCTAGAATTTTCAACATATCTATCATGCCATGTACAGCAAAGAAATATGAAGCTAGCGTTTCGGTTATGAATTCAGCTGGAACTGGCCATGATGTGGATGTTGTATTGACAACAAGGGAATTAGCTCGAATGATTAAGGCGGATAATATAAATGTTGAAGCTTTGGATGAAGAAGAATTTGATATGCCACTAGGATTGGGAACAGGAGCTGGAGTTATATTTGGAGTTACTGGTGGCGTTATGGAAGCAGCTTTGAGAACTGCATATTACATTGTAAATGGCAAGGATCCAGACCCAGATGCATTTAAAGATGTAAGAGGAGAAGAAGGCTGGAAAGAAGCTACTTTTGAATTAGGAGGAAATAAATTAAAAATAGCAGTTGCCAGTGGATTGGGTAATGCAAGGAAACTAATTGAGGCAATAAGAACAGGCAAAGTAAGCTATGATTTTGTAGAAATAATGGCATGCCCCGGAGGATGTGCAGGTGGCGGAGGCCAACCAATTGAAGATGGCTTTGAATTAGCAGATGAAAGAGGAAAGGTATTATATGGTCTAGATAAGAGAAGTAATATACGATTTTCACATGAAAATCCAGCAGTTATAAAATGTTATGAAGATTTCTTAGGGAAGCCATTATCCCATCGTTCCCATATGTTGCTTCATACAAATCAAAAAGAATGGTAATTTGAAGAGGAGGTCTCTAGACAATTCGTTTAGGGGCCTTTATAATATAATGAGGCATTGAATTCAGGAGGTAAATCAAAATGAAAAGGTTTATTGCATTGTTATTAATAATAGTTTTGATGTTGTCAACAGCAGCATGCAGTAAAAATGAAACTGCCAATAAAGGCAGTTTAAATAATCAAACTGAAACAGCAGATGAAAATCCTGCTAATACTGAAAACGAAACTGCTAATGAAATCACATCAGTGAAGTTCTGCTATCAAGATGGCACTCCTGCATTAACTGCTGCTAAGTTGGCAAAAGAAAGTCCAAACATAGATGGAGTAAAAATTCAGTATGATATGACTAATGCTCCTGATGTATTAACTACAAAGGTTTTAAAGGAAGAAGCAGATATTGCAATTGTTCCATCTAATTTGGCAGCACAAGCATATAACAAGGGATTAAATTACAAAATAGTTGGAACTGCTGTATGGGGTTCTTTTTACCTTGTAGGGACTGAGGAAATCAATGATTTCAGTGAGTTGAAAGGAAAGGAGATTTATACATTTGGCAAAGGGCTTACTCCAGATATTGTATTTAGATTGGTATTATCTAAAAATGGCATTGATCCAGATAAAGATGTTACATTAAACTATTTGAATGCTGCCACTGAAGTAGCTCCTGTATTTATAAGCGGTAAGGCAAAATTGGCAGTATTTGCTGAACCAATGCTTACAACAGTTCAAATGAAAAAACAAGATGCAAAAGTATTATTTGATATAAACGAAGAATGGGGAAAGGCAACTGGTACTAAAATGGGTTATCCTCAAGCAAGTTTAATTGTCAAGGGAGATTTAATAGAAAACAACAGGGATTTCGTAGAGAAATTCATCGAAGCCTATAAAGAAAGTAGGACTTGGGCAAAGGAAAATCCAGAAGAATTAGGTAAATATGCAGAAGAAGTTGGAATCAGCGTTGCTAAAGAAACTATAGAAAAGGGCATCAGGTGGAACAGTGTTGAAAGCTTTGATGTAAAGGATACCATAGATGAATATGAAGCTTATTTCAAAGCAATATTAGATTATGATTCTGATTTTATCGGAGGGGAAATTCCTGATGAAAACATATACTATAAAGAATAGGGGATTTTCCCCTTCTTCATTGGCTTCCAAGGCCCTAATAATTATCCTATGGATAGTTTTATCTAGAATAATAGATAATGAAATTATTTTGCCTACCATTAGCAGTACTTTAGAAGCATTAGTTAAAGTAATTAAAAAACCAGAATTCATAAATATATTAGGTCATTCAATATTAAGGAGTTTAATTGGCTTTATAATTTCCCTAGTTATAGCAATAGTAATAGGGATATTATCTAAATTTTCCAAGTTTGTACACGATTTAATGGTTCCAGTTGTAAGGTTTTTAAGCACTACACCGACTATTGCCATAATAATATTAGCCCTTATATGGTTTAGCAATGAAATAGTACCACTAATCGTAGGTTTTATTATGGTCTTCCCTGTATTGTATGAAACTGTCTTAAAATCGATTATAAATGTTGACAATAAGATTTTGGAAATGGCAGAGGTGTACAATGTAAATAGATTTAATATAGTAAAAGAAATATATCTTCCAAGCATATTCATTAGTCTAGGCAATATTTTGTCGTCCTCAATAGGTATTAATTTAAAAATGGTAATAGCAGGAGAAGTGCTTTCTCAACCAAAATATGCAATAGGTTCTAATTTACAGATACAAAAGATGTACTTAAATACACCAGGAGTTTTTGCATGGATTATAATAATACTTGTTATAAGTAAAATGTTTGAGTATTTAATGAAAGGATTAGTGTCATGTATAAAGTCGAGAACATATCTAAATTCTTTGGAGAGTTAAAGGTGCTGGATGGCATATCGCTGGATTTTCCAGAGGGTAAAACAACATGCATATTAGGGCCATCAGGATGTGGAAAAACTACTTTATTAAATATATTAGCTGGATTTATACCTGTAGATTCTGGCAAGCTATATGGTTTTAATGTGGATAAATCCTATATATTTCAAGAAGATAGGTTGATTCCGTGGAAGACTGTTAAAGATAATTTGGAATTCGTGTTAAAAGGGAAGATGGATAAAAGAAAAATCCAGGAATTGATAGATTTCTATTTAAAAATCTCCAATTTAGATGAGTATAAGAATTATTATCCCCATAAACTTAGTGGCGGAATGAGGCAGAGGATAAATATTTTAAGGGCTTTCATGTATCCTTCAAAACTTATACTAATGGATGAACCATTCAAATCCCTTGATATAAATACTAAGATGGTCTTAATGGATTTTTTTAAAGATTTAAGAAAGAGAGACAGCAAGACTTGCATAATGGTTACCCATGATATAGATGAGGCTGTAGAACTGTCGCACAGGATAGTTATTTTTAGCCAAAAGCCCACAAAAGTAATAAAAGTTATGGATGTGGAAAATTATGGCGAAAGGGCCAATTTAATAGATGAAATAAATGATGAATTTAAAAAAATGGGATGGTAGTAAACCATCCCATTAAATATCTATGCCTAAGAATTTTTTAACTAGAATACCTATTACAAAGGATAAGGCTGCTACAGAGATGCTTATTGTAGCCATTTCAAGAAATCTCTTCTTAAAAGGCAAGTCCTTTGCAACAGATATATAAAAAGTAAATAATAATATTACCAATACTACGATTATCAACATGCTAATCAATGCTAGCATGAATCTATTAGTTGGAAATACAAGATATGGCAATACCAAAAGTATTACTGCAAATATATACATTATTCCAGTATATAAAGCAGATTTTTTTGCATCAGCGTCGCCTTCTGACCTAGCAGATAAGTATTCAGATGATGCCATGGACAAAGTTGCTGATATTCCTGTTATTAATCCAGACAACGCAACAAGCCTATTGTTTTGAAGGGCAAAACTTAATCCTGCTAAAGTTCCTGTTAATTCTACAAGTGCGTCGTTTAATCCCAAAACCATGGAACCTACATATTGCAAACGGTCTTCATCTAGCATATTTATTAATGCCATTTCATGTTCCTGCTCTTGTAAATAAACCTTACTAGCTTCAGGTATTTCTTTAGATAGTTCTTCATACACTTCTTGAGAAGTTTCTTCTCCATTTTCCATAATTTTAATTACGAAAGTATATCCAAAGATAATGCTTAAAATTGAATATAGAAATACTTTTAACTTATTTGGAGTTAAAGACTTTTTAGTGTATTTTCCCCAAAGCTCACTGTGGGATTTTTCTTCGTTTGCAATCCTTCTTAGAATTTCCTTATCAGACTGCTTTTTAACTCTTTTTGATAAGTTCATGTAAATAGCATGTTCTGTAATTTCTGATTGCTGCAGTTTTAAAATGGTTTCCATGGCTTTCGATGATATTACATTGTTTTCCATGATATTTTACCTCCAACTACTATTATATTTATAAATGCCATTTTACTAAAATATACAATAGTGTCATTTTTTTGTCAAGTTCAGTAAAATTTGTATCATTTGCCTATCTTAATACATCTCTGCTTTTTTCTTCAATAAACTGATTAGTATAAAGTCTATAATAATATCCCTTTTTCTTCATTAATTCCTTATGGTTTCCTGATTCAATTATTTTTCCGTCTTTAATAACAAGTATCCTGTCTGCATTTCTAATGGTTGAAAGCCTATGGGCGATGACAAATGATGTTCTTCCTTCGAGGACCTTGTTTATAGCGTCTTGAATTATCTTTTCAGTCTCTGTATCTATAGAAGAAGTAGCTTCATCTAGTACAAACAGCTTTGGATTCCTTACTATTGCCCTTGCAAAGGATATAAGCTGTTTCTGTCCTGTTGATAACAATCCGCCACCTTCGCCAACTTCAGTATCATATCCTTTTTCCATTTGCATTATGAATTCATGGGCGTTTACCAGCTTTGCAGCATTTATTATTTCCTCATCTGTTGCATTTAGGTTTCCATATCTTATGTTTTCCTTTATAGTACCGCTAAATAGATGAGGAGTTTGCAGTACATAGCCCAAATTTTCATGAATCCAGTTTTGAGGCATATCTTTGTAGTTTATACCATCTATTAGAATTTCTCCGCTTGTAGGCTCATAAAACCTGCATAATAGGTTTACTATAGTTGATTTGCCTGCACCTGTTTCTCCAACTAATGCAATTGTTTCTCCGGGTTCAACCTTTAAATTGAAGTTTTCAAGCACCTTTTCCCCATTTTTATAGGTAAAGCTTACATTTCTGAATTCTACAGCCCCTTTAATTTCTGGCCAGTTTTCTTTCTTAGGATTTAGCAAATCTCCGTATTTTTCTACGACATCTTCCCTATCTTCTATGTCTGGTTTTTCATTTAGTAGTGAGAAGACTCTTTCAGCAGAGGCTTGAGCGCTTTGAAATTCAGCAAAAATAACTGCTATTTGGCGTATAGGCTCATAAAACTGAGTTGTATAAGAGATAAAAGCAACCAATGTACCATAGGATATTGCATTTAATAAAACGCTTTTTCCTCCATAGTTTAATACAAATGCTGTACCAATGCTTGATAGTGAAAGTATTATTGGCAAATATACAGAAGATATAACTGTTGCCCTAATTGAAGAATCCCTCATGGAAGATGTGATTTCAGAAAACTCCTTTAGATTAATATCTTCCCTTACTAGAGTTTTAGTAGTTTTTGCCCCTTGAATATCTTCATTATATGCAGCAGTAATCCTAGAATTTATTTTTCTTACTTCTCTTTGGGCCTTTAATATCTTTCTTTGGAAGTAGAAGCTTACAAATGCTACAAAGGGAAGTACAGAAAAAGTAATGAGAGCCAATTTATAATTAAGCCTAATCATGGAAATAGTAACTGCTGTCATCATGGAAAATCCCCATGCTAAATCTACTAGGGACCATGATATGGTTTCAGATAGCCTAGTAATATCTGATGTCATCCTGGCCATTAGCCATCCTACTGCTTTATCATCATAGTAAGACAATGGAAGTATTTGGAGCTTTTCAAAGCCTAGTTTTCTAATATCATAGGCAATTTTTGATTCCAACTTTCCTGCTAAATCAATGAAGAAGTAGGTAGAAATAGCCAAGGTCAATACTGCTATAAAATATATCAATGCAAATTTTTCTATGCCATTTAAATTGTGTTTTTCAACAAAATTTTCTATAGCATATTTTGATAAAAGGGGAAAGACTGCATCAAGAAGCCCAGATATTATCATAAAAAATGTTATTCCAAAGAATAAACCTTTATACGGTTTTAGATACTTGAAAAAATTCTTCCAGATGTTTAGCTCAATTTTTTCATAATAGGTATTTTCTTGCATTATTGCACCTCCTAGGATACTATTTCATCATCTATGGAACTTTGAATTTCGTATATTCGCTTGTACAAACCTTCTTCTTTGATTAATTCATCATGGGTGCCTCTTTGAACTATCCTACCCTTATCAATAACTAATATTTGGTCTGCTTCTGATACAGTTGAAATCCTGTGGGATATTATTATTGTTGTTGATTTATTTTTCCTTTCCTTTAAAGCTTTCCTTATGGAAATATCTGTTTCTGTATCTACAGCTGATAGTGAGTCATCGAATATTACTATTGGGCATTCGTTTATAATAGTTCTTGCAATGGCCATTCTTTGCTTTTGACCACCTGATAAGGAAACCCCTCGTTCTCCGACTAGCGTTTCATATCCCTTTTCAAAGGATTTAATATCATCATGGATAGCTGCAGTCTTTGCAGCATTGATTACCTTTTCATCAGGTAAAGAAGGGTTTGCTAGCTTAATGTTTTCTTTGATAGTTTTTGCATAGAGGAATGGTTCTTGAAGAACTAACCCAACATTTTTCCTTATCCAGCCCTTGTCTATGGTCTTTAATTCTATGCCATCAATTTTTATAGAACCTTCGTTATAGTCATATAATCTGGCAAGCAAATGAACCAAGGAAGATTTACCTGAACCAGTAGGTCCAATAATGGCTAAGGTTTCACCAGCTCTAACCTTGAAGGAAATATTTTTAAGAACAGGCCTATTATCTTCGTATTGGAATGACACATTATCAAATTCAATATTTCCCTTAATCTCAGGTTTCAAGTTGTTTTCATATAATATTTCTATAGGTTCATTAAGTATTTCTTCAATTCTATTTAATGAAACAAAGGCTTTTCCCATATCGGTTAGCAATCTTCCCAACTGCCTTACTGGCCATACTAGCATATTGATGTAGCTTATAAATGCAACATAGGAACCTAGGGAGATTTCACCTTTATAGGTTAAAATTCCACCAAAAACAACAACAATTCCTACTTGTGCCATGCTGAAGAAATCAGAAATCCCCCAATAAACAGCCAATTCATTTATTAACTTATAGTTGAGATTCATAAAATTATTGTTTTTTTCTTCAAACTTCTCTATTTCAAATCTTTGCCTTGCAAATGCCTTTACTACCCTTATACCAGTAAGGTTTTCTTGTAGGACAGTAGTCATCCTTGCTTCAGCTTCATCGACAGATTCAAAGGACTTTTTAATTTTAGTGAAAAATATAAGGGCAAAGGAAAATGTAAAAGGCAACATCACAATCGAAATTAGTGCCATCTTTATATTGATGCTGAAGATTATGGCGATTATAAAAATTAACATAAACAATGAACCAGAGATTTCTACTAGCTGTATTGCCAAAAACCTTCTTATGGTGTCTACATCAGAAGTACATCTCTGCACTAACTCGCCTGTTTCAGATTTTACATGGTATTCATAAGGAAGCCTTTGAATATGGTCATAGAGATTATCTCTTATTCTCTTGGCAGTATTTTCAGCAGTTATGCTTGATAGAGTACTTCTTAAGAATATAAACAAGCCTCTTAAAATGGCAATAGAAACAATAATAATTCCTATAACCCATAAATTGTTTTTTAAATATTCTTTTCCTCCTAATAATTCGATAATCTTTTGGAAATATATGGACTCAATGGCTTTGTCGCCAATTATGCTGTCTATTGTAGTTTGAAGCACCAAGGGAGTTAGAGTAGTGAATAGTTGTGAAATAAGTATTGACAGCATTCCCAGGAAATAAATGAGCCTATAGCCTTCCATGAATTTTACTAATTTTTTTAAGTTCTTCATTTTCTCCCTCCTTATTAAAAAAACCATAGGAATAGACCTATGGTTATTTTGTATTAAAATAATTATTTCCATTATTCAAAAATACAAAAAACCACAGGCAAACACGCCTATGGTATAATTCCAGCAGCAAAAATTAAATAACATACCAAGGTCGTGTTTTCTTAACTATTAGTAATATTAAATTTTCTTTATTTTCAGTTATGATTCTTTTCTTTATCATTTAACACGACCTCCTTCCAGTTTTTGCTACAATGCCTACATTATCATTATATAGGATAATTAAAAAAAATCAAGATTATTTTTTAACAATAATAGGGGCAAAGATTATTTGCCCCTATTATTAGAAAGTAGTCTGTTAAACCAATTGTTGCCCTTTTTATTTAATATCCTGTAAAACCCCTCAATTTGAAGGTTTTTTTCATCACACAAGCTTTTTATTTCTTTCTCTAGTTCGCAGGGTACCTTTGCTGCTGTACCGCAGCTTGAGCTTACCTGCCTTGGAACAGGCATTAATTTTACATCAATGCCCTTGTTTTTTAGAACCTTTTCAAAAATTAATGCATGCTGGGTAATATGAAAAGTTACTACGCAATAATAATCATCCATTTAATCACCTGTTTATTATAAGCTTATATTCTCCGTTGTTTTCTTCAACGGATATATTAAAGCCTTTATTTTTTACAAATCTCGTAATATTTTCAACTGCCACCTTAGTATCAACCAATACTTCAAGATCAGTTTCATTGTTGTCTATGGCATTTTTAGTCATCATAACTGGTTCAGGGCAGGATCTTCCTCTAGCATCTATGACCTTAGCCATTTTTAGCAACCTCCTTAGTTTCAGACTTTTTAACTGTTCCCATGACTACAAAGTATGCTATAGCTAAAACAGCAATAATTCCAATTATTACTGCTATTCTTCCATTTAAAGTAGTTCCTTGGGCACTTGAAGCCAAACCAAAGTTGTGAGCAAAGGCTGCTCCTGCAATTAATCCTATTACAGTAATTCCTGCGTCTCCATCGCCTTGGCTTGCAAGTATAGTTTGCCTAATAGGGCATCCGCCAAGCAATACTGCACATAGCCCTACCAAAGTCATACCTAAAAAGTTCCAAAGATGGTCTGAATGAGCAATTGGCTGACCTGTAAAGCCTATCTTAAAAGAATTAAAATTAAGCACTAAGTTTCCTATTAGGTTGAATACTACAATTCCTATAATACCCCATAGATAATGAGTATCCTTTATTAGTATCATGTCTCTAAAAGCACCTGCAGTACAAATCCTAGTCCTTTGAAGTATGATTCCAACAACAGAGCCTAATATTAAGGATAATAAAACTGGTGCTGCCATTGAACCTGGACCTTCTTCACTGAATAGGATAAAGGCAGGTTTAACTATCAAGAAAATCAAAAGGACAATTGCAAAGGCTGGGAATATGAAACCCATAATTTTAGGCTGTTCTGTACTTCTTCCTAGGCTGTATCCTTTTTTAATAAATTGAACTCCGATAAAAATTCCAAATATATAGCCAATAAGCCCTACTACTGCATTTAAATCCCCATTTCCGATTCTAAGAAGCATTCTTAATGGACATCCTAAGAATACTAATGCACCAATCATTAGGAAAAACCCGAAAACGAATCTTATAAGTGGTGAAGAGCCACTTCTTACTTTAAAATCGCCTGTTAAATAGGATACTACAAATGATCCAAGGATAATTCCGATGATTTCAGGCCTTATGTATTGTACCGCAGCTGCTCTATGAAGACCTAAGGCTCCAGCTATATCTCTCCAGAAACATGCAATGCATATACCCATATTTCCTGGGTTTCCAAATTTTACAAGAATTGCACCAATTAGTCCGATGATTCCGCCAAAGATAAACATTTTTCGCTTGTCCGACATGCAATAACCTCCTTATTGAAAAAAATTTATCAATCTAACTAAATTATATATTTACAAAATCTTATATAGAAATAAAAAATATCTATAGCTTTTATAGGGCTATAGATATTTTTTATATGATTATTCAATTATTTCAAAAGGCACTCTTCTAATAATTTCATGTCCAATATCTTCAACACATTTTTGTGATAATCTATAATCCCTTCTTCTTTCATCTTCATAAGTTCCCTAGAAAGGGAAGGTCGTGGTATATTTAACAGTTCAGCCATTTTTTTTCGGCAAAATGGAAGGATTAGATATTTGTTTTTTTGCTTACTATATTCAAGTAAAATCATATTAGCTATTTTTTTCCTAATGCTGTCATAGGAAAGGTTAGTAATTCTTTCATTTAACATTAAGATTCTATTAGACAATACTGTTACAAAATTATTCAATACTTGATTATGCATTTTCATAAGGTTGATTATGTCGTTCTTGTCAATATACATTATTTCACAGTCTGTGGAAGCAATTACAGTTGCAGGATATTTATGCCTTGATGAAAACACCAAAGCTTCTCCAAAGACATTTCCTGCTTCAAAGAAGTTTATGGTTACAACTTTTCCTGATGGGAATGGCTTATGGATTTCCACATTTCCATCTAAGATTATGCACAAACTGTTGCAATCTTCACCTTCTATGGCAATTACATCATTTTTTTTGAATTTTTTTATGCTATAGGGTATATTAGAGATTAGAGATATTATTTCTTCTTTAGGGACATCTTTAAATAATATGGTCCTGCTTAAAGGTTCTAAATATTTCTCCATTACATCACCTTTCTATTTGAAAGTTAGTTATATTATACCATAGTTTATTTATCAAACTTACTCTACAAGTTGTTAAGAGATTTTAACAAAGTAATAAATGATAATTTTTTAGTTAGTTTGTATTAAATATGGGTAATAATTATAAAAATAAAGGACAATCAATAAAAGAAAAGGAGTAAATATTATGAATGATATTTTGCTGATAAACAAGATAAGCCCGCAAGACTATTCAAATGAAAAAAAGAAGGTTTTCTTTTTGCTTGGTGGAATGAATATTTCAAAAATAGAAAATAAAGTAGTAGATGTATTACATAATGAGGGAAAAATTGACTTAAAAGATATTGTATTAAAATATAATGGAGTAGAGCTTAATATTGCGACCCAAGATATTCCCAATATCGTGAAACTTCTATGTAAAGAAAATATTTCAATTTATAGTATCTATCAGGTATATAATCCTGATTTATAAGATACAAAAAAGTACCTGAGGCATTTAGCTTCAGGTACTTTTTTATTTTTAATGTAATTATCCATTTGAATAAGCATATTATTAATGCAAGGGGGGATTTAATGAAGAAGAAGTTATATATGTCTGTATTGATAATTACCTTGGTTATGGTTTTTTTGATATTAGGAAATTTAACAAATAAAATTTCAATGAAAAATAAAATAAAATCTGAAGATGTATACCTTAAAAACAGTTCTGGTAATTATGTTATTCTAGTAGAAGTACATAATAAGAAGTTAATGTTAATAGATAGAGAAAATGAAAAAGTCATAAAAACTTATCCAATAGCTACAGGGAAACCATCATCACCGACCCCCTTAGGTACTTTTAAAATAGTTGAAAAAGCCCAATGGGGTGAAGGTTTTGGCACTAGATGGCTGGGACTAAATGTACCCTGGGGTAAATATGGAATCCATGGAACCAATAGGCCAGAATCAATAGGTGGCAACTTATCAGCAGGTTGTATTAGAATGAGAAATAAGGACGTTGAAGAATTATATTCATTAGTCGGATATAATACTACTGTAGTAATCGTAAATGGGCTTTATGGGCCATTTGGCCAAGGATTTAGAGTTTTAAAGCCTGGAGACAGAGGTTCTGATGTACTTGAAGTCCAAAAAAGGCTAAAACAAAAGGGATATTACCAAGGCAGTTTAGATGGAATTTATGGAGAAACCATGAAATCTGCCCTGATTAAGTTTTTAAAAGACAATAATATTCCATTAACAGATAAAATAACTGCGGAAATATATGAAAAATTAGACATTATTCTAATGGAATAGATGCTAAAAATGCTAAAAAAGATAGGCAAAGCCTATCTTTTTTAGCATTTTTACTATCTAGTTGTGTTAGTTGGGCTAGTGTTACCGCTTAAATTTTGTTGAGCCATTCTTACTAGGTTCTTTGTGATGTATCCACCAACATAACCATTTTGTCTTGATGGTAAGTTTCCTTTATCCATTGAATCATAATTTGCCATTCCTAGTTCAGAAGCTATTTCTAACTTCATTTGATTTAAAGCTTGACGAGCTTCTGGTACAAGAATTCTGTTATTTCCTGTCTTGTTATTTGCCATTCATTTAGTCTCCTTTCATAAATAATTTTGTAAAACTTTGGTGTAGTAGTAGTATGTGTATTAAAAAAATTAATAATCATGCAATATTATGAAGTTAATAATTCTGTTTCCAATATTTCCAAAATTATCAATGTAAAAAATCAAAAGATTAATTGTCAAAAAAAGTATTTCCCTGGAAATTTGCTCACACCTGCATTGTTGTAACACAAATTGTTTTTTTGCGTAATATGTAATGAGTAAATTCGTTAGGGGGAGAGGAATATGGATAGAGACTATGGTGAAAACAATAGACCATGCTGCCCAGGAAGCCTAGCTAGGGCATGTGTTCCATTTCAAACAATGAATCAAGTATTCAGCCCAAGGGAAGCCCTAAAAGCAGGAACTCTATTCCCTGAATTGGTAAATTCAAAATTCAATACAGGTGTTAGTGATTGGGAGAGGAGTTGGAAATATGATGGATAGGGCACAAATCGAATTATTAATGGAGATAATGGAAGTTTCCTTTGTATTAGATGAAACTGCTTTGTATTTAGATACTCATCCTGATGATGAAAGGGCATTGAGATTACACAATAATGCTTCGCAAAGATATCAAGAATTGAAAGAAATGTACCAAGCAAGATATGGCCCGTTAACAAATAGGGACATGAGCAGACTTCCTTGGGGTTATATTGATGGACCTTGGCCTTGGGAAGTAGATTTTAATAATTTCTAAAGGAGGATTAATATGTGGTTTTATGAGAAGAAGCTGCAATATCCAGTAAGAGTATATTCAACAAATCCTGCTTTGGCTGCAATGATAATAGAACAATTTGGCGGAGCAGATGGAGAATTGTCTGCTGGCATTAGATATTTAACTCAAAGATGGACTATGCCAACTAATCAAGGAAAAGCAATTCTAACAGACATAGGCACAGAAGAGCTTGCTCATTGGGAGATTATAGGTACATTGGTATGGAAGCTTGTGAAAGATGCAAAACCTGAGCAAATAAAGGGAACACCTTTCGAAGCACATTACGTAAATCATGGCAAGAGTCCATTTCCACACGATGCTGCAGGAGTACCATGGGAAGCAAAATATATTAACTCAAAGGATGACCCAATTGCTGATTTACAAGAAAATATGGCAGCTGAAGAAAAGGCAAGGGCAACTTATGAATGGCTCATCCGCATAAGCGATGATCCAGGGGTAACAGATACTTTAAGGTTTTTGAGGGAAAGAGAGATTGTCCATTTTCAAAGATTTGGAGAAACATTGAGGATAGTTCAAGAATATATTGATAGCAAGAAATTTTATTAGGCATTTATGATGAATAAAAAAGAAAAATAGTCTTCAATATAGAAAGAGAATCGGGGTTTTCCCGATTCTTTTATGTTGCGTTTTGTTTTAGGTGGTAAATTGGACAAATATTATTGTGATAGGTAGTTGTTAACAGAGTTAATAAAAAATGAGATACATTTTAATGTTTTTTGACATTTATTTCTTACATTTCTTATAATTATTGTTTTTGATTTAATTCCCTTTCTTATTAATCAAGTACCACTAGTGTGTCTTACTGTTCCATATAAATTAAGGAGTAACCTATTATAATACTGTAATCAAGAATTACAAATATTCTCTTAATCCTTCTCTGTTGAATCTAAAAACCAATCTGGACAGCCAATGTCCAACCAAAACTATGGGAATTAAAAAAATACCTACAGGTAGACTTATGAATAATAAGTCCAAATCAATAAGTTTAGCTGAAAACAAGCGATATAGCAAATAAATGGAATAAGGCAGAATGAGAAATAAGGCTGTAAGAACTCCAGGTGTATATCTCATAAGAAAAAGACTATGCCCTAAATGTGCAAAAACATGAACGAGCAGTGCTAAATTAAATCCGACAAAAAATAAATAATACTGTTTTTCAGCTGCTAACCAAGTTGCAGGAATAAAAACAATGAGTAATAAAAATACTGCGAAAGCAAATCGGTCTGATCGGATACTATTTAATGATTCGATACTTTTTTTAAATAGAGACGGTGTTTTTTGTTGGATATAATTATAGTTTTTCTTCATCCAAGATTCCACGAAAATAATTTCTTCTAAATCATGGATGATGAAAGCAATTAAAAACAACCATATAACAGAATTCAAGCTGATTACAGAATCCAACAAACTTAACATTACTCCCCTCCTCAGTTCAATTTGATTCTTGAACAAAGCACACAGGTCGGAAATGTATTGTTCCTTATGCATCTGGTAAATATTGAATTCACTGAATTACCGTCTGTTCCTTTGAATTTCTATTAGATTCATTTGCACACTTTTACATGTTCGAAGCCATTGCGAGCTTTTTCATTATTTGACTCAATTGGCAATAATGCTCTAAGATTATCATTCGATACTTTGGTGTACCTAACAACTGAAACCTTGATAGCTTCGGGTTCAAGACTCTTGGTTGAACAAAGGCAACTGGTCAGAGTATATTCCCAGCACATACTTTCGTTTCTCATTTGATTAGTCATACATTATTTTCTGTAGCTTAGTCACTATTTCAGTCATCTGTAGGCAGCCCCAAAGAATTTTACTATTCCATGTCATCATTATACAAAAAATATACCCATTACTCCCGAAAAATCTTGATTTATCAAATTTCTGCAGATAATTTTCTGATTCTAAATTAATTTTAGGAAAAGACCATGATAGATATTTCTTAAAATCCATTGTGTAGGTAAATAGAAAATCCTTCCATCAGAAGACGCAGTTACCTGACAGTGAAATCTCTAACCTAAGAGTGGGGGGGGGTGGACCATTTTCACCTAACTATAGCTAGGTCAATGGGAGATAATAGGTACATTCTGCCACGCTGTCGTGTCCACCATGTCCAGTTTGCAAGAAGATATAGCAGCTGAAGAAAAGGCAAGGATAACTTATGAATAGCTAATCCGCGACCTGTTTCTATTTTTGTCGTCGACCTTCAATAGCACAAAAACCCTTGGAGATTGACGACAAATTAAAATACTAAATTTCAACATTTAACAGAAATCGTTGAAATATTTAGACGCATCTGATAAAATAAAAAATAAGCAAATAAGCTGCATGTACTGGGTTTGGATTCTACCTATAAGGAATTGAAAC
>Ga0134090_1001147_pt1 | contig 18087 bp, 20 predicted proteins | sample 1_4taG_FD_94453 | JGI IMG/M metagenome (GOLD analysis project Ga0134090, IMG submission 94453) | Switchgrass degrading microbial communities from high solid loading bioreactors in New Hampshire, USA - 1_4_20_6_A1 metaG | ecosystem: Engineered > Bioreactor > Semi-continuous > Anaerobic >...
CCACGTGGAGTGTGTCGTCTTGATGTCAAGGACATGCTGATATTGAAGAGGACTTGCGGGCACCAACCGGGCAGCTTTTAAAATACAGAATGGGGCGAAGGAGCGTCCAGGATAAAGGCTGGTTTGAGCCTGATTACTATAAGGGAGGGAGCTAAAAGTGAAAGCAAAAAGATTATCCCCGGGCGGAACAATAGGAATAATTTGTACAAGCCATGTTGCAGACGTCAAAAAATACTCCCGGATTGTTGAAACACTCAATCGACTGGGGTACAAAGTAAAACTCGGAGCAAACATCTATAAAGATACTTATGGATTTGCAGCGAGTGCAGAGGAACGGGCAGATGATATAAATACCCTTATTGAAGATGATGATGTACAGATGATATTATTTGGCGGCGGCGAGAGCGCGGCAGAAATATTGCCGTTTATTGACTATAATAAAATAAAAAAGCATCCAAAGCTATTCAGCAGCTATAGCGATGGAACATCAATTCTGAACGCGATTTATACGCAAACGGGATTGATTACATATTACGGCGTAGGAACGGGCGTATTTTTGGATTTAAGGTATTATGACTATATGCAGTTCTGCTTAAACTTTGCTGAAGGTTATTCGATGGATCAATTTATGAAAGATAGTGATTGGAAAACCATAAGAGGCGGGCAGTGTGCCGGGATATTGATTGGCGGTTATTTGCCGTGCTTCGGGTTAATGCTGTCAAATAGGTATTTTCGGTATGACCAAAACAAAAAATACATTTTATTTCTTGAGGATCACGAGAAGTTCAGCAGCGTTGGAGCAGTTAGTACCTGCCTGGCATTTATTGAACAGAGTGCTTTTATGCAAAGTGTGTCAGGAGTGATCTTCGGACATTATGCCGATTCGATCCCTGACGAATTGCTGCATTGCTTTGAGCGTTTCGGGTCAAGAAACAACGTTCCGGTTGTGTATACCGATGATTTTGGACATGGCACAAAACATGCTGTTTTACCGATAGGTATGAATGCTGAACTTGATGCCGACAGACAATCCTTGTTTTTCATATAAGATCTGTTTCCGGACATTATGCGTCAGCAGTAGCAACATGGTATAATGTTGACTGTTGATGAACAAGCGAATTCCGAAGATGCAATAATTAGTTTACAGATGTACCTCAACACACAGAAACGGATATTTAAAATGGTAGCATAATAATTCATTTCATCTCCTGATCTTGTTCAATACGAAATTAAAGCAGAAATAAAAGATTGCTTTTTTACTATACTGTAGTATAATTTATACAAAAGTGTATATAAAGGGGAGCTTGCTTTAAGCAGGCTGAGAGTAAGCTGTTTGCTTAGACCCTTAGAACCTGATTTGGTTAATGCCAACGTAGGGAAATAATAAGAAAAGGTTACTGCATATATACCTTCGTTGGCATATATGCAGTTTTTTTATTAGGAGAAAGATGATCATGATAAAAGAATGTATTGAGAATGTCCGTAAAAAGAAGCCGCTTATTCACAATATTACAAACTATGTAACCGTGAATGATGTTGCAAATGTACTCCTTGCCTGCGGAGCGAGTCCCATTATGTCAGATGAACTGGAAGAAGCAGAAGAAATTACATCTGTTTGTGGAGGCCTAAACATTAATATCGGAACGCTGAACAGAAATACAATTCGTTCCATGTTTCGTGCCGGGAAAAGAGCAAACGAACTGGGGCATAAGGTCCTGCTCGATCCGGTAGGAGCCGGTGCAAGCAAGCTCCGGACAGACACAGCAGTTAGCTTAATGAAAGAAATTAAGTTTAATGCAATCCGTGGGAATATTTCTGAAATTAAGACATTAGCACTCGGAAATGGGAGAACAAAGGGTGTTGACGCTGATCTTGCAGATGCTGTAACAGACGATACTCTTGACAGTGCAATAACTTTTGTGAAAGCATTTGCAAAAAAGACAGGATGCATTATAGCAGTTACTGGAGCAATTGATATTATTAGTGATGGAGATAAGTGCTATGTCATCAGAAATGGCAGAGCTGAAATGTCAAGGATCACAGGCACCGGTTGTCAGCTTTCTGCAATTATGACAGCTTTTCTTGCTGCCAATCCTGAGAATGAGCTTGAGGCAGCGGCTGCTGCTGTGTGTGCTATGGGGCTTGCAGGAGAAATTGCATGGAATAATATGAAGCCTTGCGACGGAAATTCCACATATCGAAACAGAATTATTGATGCAATTTATAACATGGACGGAAGAACATTGGAAGAAGGCGCAAAGTATGAAATTAGATAAGACGGATTTACTTTTATATGCTGTAACTGACAGGTCCTGGCTTAATGGTGAAACTCTCGGAAGTGCAGTGGAAAAGGCGCTGAAAGGTGGGTCTACCTTTTTACAACTTAGAGAGAAGAAGCTAGAATATGAAAGATTTCTCGAGGAAGCAGAAGAGATTAAAGGATTGTGTAAAAAAAATCATGTTCCTTTTGTTATAAATGATAATGTAGGTATAGCCATAGCTGCAGATGCTGATGGTGTCCATGTAGGTCAAAAAGATATGGAAGCTGGAAAGGTACGTGAACTGATAGGCAAAGATAAAATTCTGGGTGTTTCGGTTCAGACAGTGGAACAAGCCATGCTAGCGGAGAAAAACGGAGCAGATTATTTGGGAGTGGGAGCAGTTTTTAAAACTAGTTCCAAGGAAGATGCGGATATCGTTAGCTATGAAACATTAAAAGCTATCTGTAAAGCTGTAAGCATACCTGTTGTAGCAATCGGAGGCATTAACAGGGATAATGTAATGGAATTGTCAGGTTCCGGAATATGCGGAATAGCTGTGATCAGTGCAATTTTTGCGCAGCAAGATATAGTGAATGCTGCAGTTCAACTAAAAGAATTAGCAAAAAAGATGGTGAAGGCATGATTAAAGCAGCAATATTTGATCTGGACGGGACTATCCTGGATTCTATGTCGGTCTGGAATAATGCAGCAGAAATGTTTTTGAGCAGTATGGGGATTAAAGCAGAGACCGGGCTTGGTAAAATCATGTTTTCCATGAGCATGTCAGAAGGAGCTGAATTTTTAAAGAACAGATACGGTCTGGATATGGATAAGGAAGAAATAATAACGGGAATTAACCATACAATTGAAGATTTCTATTATTATCAGGTCCGGCTAAAGGATGGTGCGGAGCAGTTCTTAAAAGATATGAAACAGGCCGGGATAAGAATGACGGCTGCTACATCCAGTGACAGACATGTTATGGAAAGAGCTTTAAAAAGACTTAATGTCATACGTTATTTTGACAGGTTATTTACCTGCACTGAAACAGGTGCCGGTAAAGTAAAGCCAGATATCTATCTGGCTGCGGCTGAATATATGGGAACACTTCCAAAGGATACATGGGTTTTTGAAGATGCTCTGTACGCAATTCGGACTGCAAAAAATGCCGGATTCAGAACAGTAGGGGTGTATGATTCTTCCGGTATTGAAAATATTGAAGAGATTAAAGAGACTTGTGACATATTTTTAAATGAGTTGAACGATTTTCATGGTCTAATAGAAAAAATAAACGAAAGATATAAAGATGAAGGAAACTAAATTGAAGAATTGCATGTTTTTTTCATGCAGCATCCTGCAGTTGAACGCTGACTTTATCTTAGACAATACACTGCCGGATATGATTATCACGATTACCATTTGTGTTGCAGTACACAAGATAATAAAGGATTAATATTACAAACATAAAAAAGAGGGGAGAAAAATATGAAAACAGCATTAACAATAGCCGGAACCGATTCAAGCGGAGGTGCCGGTATCCAGGCAGATATAAAGACAATGACTGCCTTCGGCGTATATGCCATGAGTGCGATTACGGCCTTGACAGCCCAGAATACGACCGGTGTTACAGGTATTATGGAGGTTACTCCTGAGTTTCTAGGCAAACAGCTGGACAGTATTTTTACCGATATCTATCCGGATGCAGTCAAGATTGGCATGGTTTCATCGGCAAAATTAATTGAAGTCATATCTGAAAAGTTGAAATTTTATAATGCAAAAAACATTGTTGTAGATCCCGTAATGGTTGCTACAAGCGGTTCAAAGCTTCTTAAGGATGACGCAGTTGAAACTTTGAAAAACACCCTGTTTCGTCAGGCGGTATTATTGACGCCGAATATTCCGGAAGCATCTGTATTGTCTGGAATATCTATAGAAAATGAGTCAGATATGATCAAAGCAGCTGAAATTATCAGTAATCAATTCGAGTGTGCTGTCCTTTGCAAGGGCGGACATAGAGTAAACGATGCCAATGACTTATTATATTGCAACCATAAATTCAGATGGTTTAGGGGTGAGAAAATTAACAATGAAAATACACATGGAACAGGATGTACTTTATCCAGTGCTATAGCTTGCGGCCTTGCTAAAGGCATGGATTTGGAGACGTCAATTCAAATGGCAAAGGATTATGTATCAGGCGCATTGAAGGCAATGCTTAATTTAGGGAAAGGAATCGGACCACTTAATCATATGTGGAATATCTAGGGCTGCTATGACATTTCCAGTGCCGGTCACATCCCGAACGCAAGGATTTGTGGGGAATCAATGCTTCTTTCAATAATGGCTGTCATATCAATGTGAAACCGATAAACACAAAGAATACTCTGACACCATCAAAACCTTTTCTCCATTTTTACAGGAACTGATTGCAAAAGGGTATCGCTGCGGCAGAAAAAGATAGATCAAAAGGATCTGCGCCGTACAGTAGTACACGGGAACATATAGGCATGTCTTGACTCTCGTACAATGCAAGGTTTTATATTCCTGTTTGAATAAAGATGTAAACGACAGGAGGAACCGATTGATGAAAGGGAAATTGATTACATTAAAGCATCATGCGGATGATTATGAGAGTACAGGCAACGAGAAGAATATTTGTGAGATAACTGCCATCAAAAACGGAAATATAATTTATAAGGATTACTGGCATGGATACCGGCGAGGGGATACACATGCTTAATACATAAAAATCATTCCTGACGCAACTGAACTTAACACAAGGCAGAAAAATCTGTTATCTGCGGTTGGTAGATATTCAGGCAACCACGGATTACAATATTCATATAAATTTGATTCACGGAGGGGCTTATGAGTATTGTAACTGTTCGAGATCTTGTGAAAGAATATCCCGCGTTTCGATTAAACAGTGTGTCATTTTCCCTTGAAGCGGGAAGAATTACAGGTTTTATCGGCAGAAATGGCGTGGGAAAAACTACGACGATAAAATCCATGCTGAACCTGGTTCACCCTGACAGCGGAGAAATTTCTTTTTTTGATAAACCTCTCAGAGAATATGAAGCGGAGATAAAGAAGCGTATCGGTTACTCCACCGGCATTGTGAACTGGTATCCCAGAAAGAAAATCCGCGATATTGTCGAAGTTACAAAATGTTTTTATGATTCATGGGATGAGGAAGCATACCGCAGGTATCTTGCCATGTTCCGGCTGGATGAGAATAAGACTCCGCTTGAGCTTTCGGAAGGTATGAAGGTGAAATGCAACCTTTTGCTGGCACTTTCACATAAAGCCGAGATATTGATCCTGGACGAACCCACCAGCGGGCTGGATCCGTTTTCGGGGGACGAGCTCCTGGAGTTGTTCAGAGAGCTGAGAAAAACCGGAGTGGCAATCTTTTTCTCAACACATATCATTTCAGATATTGAAAAGTGCGCGGATGACATTATCTATATCTCCGGCGGTAATATAATTGCCGCAATGCCTAAGGCAGAGTTTACAAACCGCTTTTCAACAAACGGAGAAAATCTTGAGCAGACATTTTTAAGGCTGGAAAGGGGTATGCACAATGACTAATATTTTAAATAAAGAAATGAAGCTCAGTGCCTCTGTGCTTTCTTATCTGTTTATTGCTTTTGGCTTTATGTTTTTCATCCCCGGTTATCCGATACTCTGCGGGGTGTTTTTTGTCACGTTGGGCATATTCCAAAGCTTTCAGAATGCGCGGGAGGCAAATGATATCGTCTTCTCGGCACTGCTTCCCATTGCGAAGCGGGATGTAGTAAAGGGGAAGTTCCTGTTTTCGTGCTTTATCGAGCTGTGCAGCTTAGTTTTGATGGCAGTTGCAGTCATACTTCGAATGACAGCATTGTCGGAAGCCGCTGCATACAGAAATAATGCTTTGATGAACGCAAACCTGTTTGCTCTGGGTATGGCACTTCTGATATTTGGCCTGTTTAATGCTATATTCATTGGCGGATTTTTTAAGACCGCATATAAATTCGGCAAGCCCTTTATGATATACATTATAACGGCCTTTTTTACAATCGGAATAGGAGAGGCACTGCATCATTTTCCCGGGCTTGAAATGCTGAACGCATTTGGCTTTGAGCATATAATACAACAGCTTGGATTATTCTGCATAGGTGCGCTGTGCTATGTTTTTATGACCTTGCTTTCGTACAGGCGTGCCTGTGAGCATTTTGAAACAATAGATCTGTAAAGGAGTTCTGTCACATGTTGAAAGATAATTTGATTATGCTCCGCAATTTGCACGGTTACTCTCAGGAAGAAATTTCAGAGAAGATCGGCATTTCCCGACAGGCTTATGCTAAGTGGGAAAGCGGAGCTACGATCCCGGACATAGAAAAATGCAGATGTCTTGCAGAGGTGTATGGCATTACCATTGACAGCTTAATTAAGACCGAAACGGCAGAAGGGATCGGTATGATTCCTCCTGCGCCGAGAGGGAAAAATATCTGGGGCTCTGTTACGATTAACGAGCGGGGGCAGATCGTTATTCCGAAAGCCGCAAGGGATAAGTTCGGACTTACCGGCGGGCAGCGCCTGATTGTGCTGAGTGACGAGGATGGCATTGCTCTTGTGCCAGCAGAAATATTTGAGGCAAGAGTGAAGATTGCGATGGAGGCTGCAGCCATGAAGAACGATGAAAAATAATTTTTGGAGTTTACATGCTTACATTCAGGAGTAAATGAAACGAAACGAACGATTTTGCATCAAATAAGTTGTTATAACATTCATGATTTGGTGTTTTACCATAAGATATGATACCTGCAACTGAAGACCGGATGGCAACCGCCGGCGTAAAGAGCATTAATAGATTCTTTAACGATGACTTGCAATAAGTCCTCCGCATTTAAATTAAAGACTGTAATTGGTGAAGAACGATGTTAATAGAAACAGAACGTCTTATATTAAGAGAGATGAATCCCGATGACTTCGATTCACTGTTTCGGGTCCTTGCGGATTCGGATATTATGAAACACTATCCTTATACTTTTGACGAAAAACGCGTCAGGGACTGGATTGACAGAAATATTGACCGGTATGCCGAATTCGGTTTCGGCTTATGGGCAGTCTGCCTCAAAGAAACAGGCGAAATGATAGGCGACTGTGGGCTGACTATGCAGAATATCGACGGGGAAAATCTTCCCGAGATAGGGTACCACATCCGGAAAGACTGTCAGCGCAAGGGCTTTGCGAAGGAAGCGGCTGCGGCGGTACGGGATTGGGCTTTTGAAAATACTCGTTTTGAGAGACTGTATTCATATTGCACACAAGGAAACGAGCCATCTTACAAAACCGCCGAATCGATAGGCATGCGCTTTTGGAAGGAGTATACGAACATGACCGGAGAAAAGGAGCATGTTTCCGCTATTTCACGCGGCGAATGGCTAATGCTTAAATATAAGCTGGAATTCAGAAAAGCGAAAGAAGATGAAAAAGAAACCATTTTATGCCTTTACCGGTCTGTGATGAATACGCAGTTCTGTACCTGGACGGATGATTATCCGAGCATGGATGAAATCAATTGGGACCTGAGTGCGGGGAATCTTTTTGTGCTGACAAATTCGGAAGCAATCGTCGGTGCAGTGTCCATAGTACCAGAAAATGAACTGAACGATCTGCCGTTCTGGCAGGAGAATACTTCAGTCGGAGAGATAGCCCGTATATGCCTGTCACCCGCTTTTCAGGGCAAGGGCATAAGCGCGGTGCTGCTTGAAATGATTGAAGATGAGCTTATCAGGCGTGGGATCCATGCTGTTCATTTGCTGGTGGCAAAAAAGAATATTCCCGCTTACAGGACATATTTAAAGGCTGGATTTTCTGTCCGTGGTGAATGTGCGATGTTCGGAAATGATTTTTATGCCTGTGAGAAAGTTTTGGAATAACATGAGAACTGCCGTACTATCGTTGCGCAACAGGATCAAGCGAGGCCAGTATCCCGATATCCTCCATTTCCGGGACGGCTGGACTTGGATCACAGTGGCAGGAAAGACTTTCAGCCTTTACCCCTGTGGATACGGAGAACTTAGCGCCGTAATAATTCGCTTGGCTGCTTTGTCTCAGGCGATAATCAGGTTCAATTGATTAAGCAATGATATAAACAGTATAATGATGATACTCCATATAGAGTAAAATATACAGATAAATATATTTTGCTTTTTAATCCATCTGTATATTGCCGAACCAACTCCCAATAATCCTGAAATACTCAACATGATTGAACAGGACTGGATAAATGTTAATGTTTTATCCAGATCTAAACTTACATTTGCACCATAGACATCTGTAAGGTAATCATATTGCAAAATTATTTTAGTTACTATTGCTGCAAAAAGTAAGAATGTACCATGGTACACGGACATATGAGGTATAATACTGGCTTGGAGCATAGAATAGGTTATCACCTTTCTGTATAAACTTTATATACTCCTCTGATTTTACCTGATATGCATCTGCTCCTACAGGTATCATTTTTTCTCCGTTAACTTTAAAGCCGTCTTTCTGATTTCCTGTAACATGCTTAAATAAGCTGCCTGAGAAGTAATTTAAAATCTTATCATTCCCTTCAAATGAGCTCCTGGATGATTTGGGACGCTTTGGTCATGACGGATTATATTACGTTGGAAAAGATATCTACAACAAGCATTATTTATATGATTATTTGTGCGCCCAGCACATGATACGTCGAAACGACCTGGTTATAATGGACTGCCTGACCGGGAACGGAAAAGGTCCAACTCTCCCGGTGTCGGCACTGGGGATTCGGGAATTAGCTGATATGCCTGCCGACTATATTCTTCATAAATGCAAATCACAGGAATGTCTGTGTCAAGGCTATATGCCTTGATTTTTTATGCTTACCCAATCATATATAACTGACCTGCCTGATTGACTGTGATTTATATAGCCTTTTCATACTATCATGTCCGATTTTGTTAACAAGTATATCAGCGATCTTTTCAGTCAATAAAACAATAATATCTAAAGCAGACCTATCTTTACTTATACTTTCAAGATAGGTTTTATAGTCCATATCAATTTCGTCTACATAATCTTTAAATAAAATAGATACTAACGCAGCTTTTGATTCATAATGTACATAGAAAGAGCCTTTTGCGACTCCTGCCTTTTTAACGATAGAATCAACACTAACATCATCCACATTATTTTTCTGAATTTATTGACATATAACACTTCGGTTGCTATTATTTAACTGTAACAGTGCAGAAAATAAAGATTAAAGGTGGAATGAAGTCCGGTACGCTTTATACAAATTAGCGGACGCGGAAAGGTAAGATAAAATCCGGTGAATTGAATAATCAGACACATTATGTTCTATGGCATTAATGCAATGGATTATTTTGTGCTGATTAAATCACCAGTGATTTTATTTTACTCTTCGGCAACCTTGTATAAGAAATATTACAAGCCGTAGAGAAAATCCTGCGGCTTTTCTTTTTGCACTGTTACAAATAAATTTTGACCGAGGTGAAATGATTTCAGAATTACTTAAAGAGCGATGTAGTGTAAGAGCTTTTGCAGACACTATGATTTCAAATCTGATTGTTAATTTATTCTTGAATATGGACGCCTATCTCCTTCGGGAGATAGTGAGCAACCCTTATAGTGAGGAGGATATATAAGATGCTGAACTTAAATATAAACCAACTGGCTGAACTTTCAAAAAAGCCTGCACTGTTTACACCTGGTGAAAAGAAGTTTTGGGATGACCCTCATATCTCTAAATGCATGCTGGAGGCACATCTTGACCCGAATCATGATGCAGCCAGCCGGAGACCAGAGATTATTGACCAAACTGTTCACTATTTATTTGAGTCGGGTATATTGAAATACGGAATGAAGGTCCTTGACCTGGGGTGCGGGCCCGGACTCTATTCTGAAAGGTTATGTAAGGCTGGAGTCGAAGTAGTTGGGCTGGATATATCTGAACGATCCATTGAATATGCAAGAAGGAAGGCCAAAGAGTCAGGACTGAAAATTGACTATCGCTGTATGAATTTCTTTGACATTGATTACACCAATGAATTTGATGCAGTAATCCAGGTATACGGAGAACTTAATACCTTTCCTGATGCAATGAGGGATAGATTTTTGAAATTAGTTTACAAGGCACTGAAAAAAGACGGGATATTCATTTTCGATGTAACTACAAGAGCACACAGAATGAAATATGGGCTTAAGAATGGCTGGTATATAAGCAATGGCGGTTTCTGGCGTCCTGGAATGCATATTGTTCTTGAACAGGGATTTGACTATCCAAAGGAAGATACATGGCTGGACCAGTATATTGTTGTGGATGAGCATGGCATTAAGGTTTATAGAAACTGGTTCCATGATTATTCACTGGATTCGATAAATGCAGTGCTAAATGCGGCCGGCTTTAATACGAAATATGTCTGGAATGACCTGACTGGCAGCCCCTTCACTGCAGATGGAGACTGGATTGCAATTGGAGCAGTAATCTCTGGCCTTTCTTGATCAGGGACGACGCCTTAGACGGTGGAACAGGTACACACCTTTTCCATGTTGCCTCCTTGGGTTTATCTCCTTGGGTTTATTTTAATAGACGAATTAAAGTCTATTGTGCTGGTGTGCGATGATACCGGTACGGAACTGTCGTAGCAGTGCGTCTGCGTCACGAATACAATGTGATTGAGCAGGAGTACGGCACGTCTGAGATGCTGGGACAGTACCGAAACGAGTTTTCTGTGGCGGCCATGGATCTGTATGGGGAAAGCCTTAAATTAGCCGCTAGTTGATGAGTTGGAATATCATCGCTAGCGGCTTAATTTTAGTGACGCGAAATTAACCGGAAAAGCGGGCAGACAATCATAATGGTAACACATTCGCCTGAAGCTGCTCAAAGCACTAGCCGGGTCATTACAGTTCGGGACGGAGTAATTGAATAGGCTATAGCTTCGTCCATTCCATGAAAGGCGCAGTAATCTGTTTTTAGATATTGGATAGCTAAAAATATTATGGTAAAATTATGGATAATATGGGAATCAAAGAGACGGAAAGGTGGAAGATTATGTTAAGAAAATCACCAAGTGGTGCGCTAAGTCCATACTATTATAAGGGCGGATATTTTCATGGAATTCACTATGGAAGTTACTTTGATGATTCTGATGCTTTATTCGAGATGATGAATAAAGAAGAAGAGTTTATTTTAAAATCTCCTGAACGGCGAAGAGTTCTAATCGATATTTATGAAACATTTTTAACCCCGGAAGTGATCGAACGTTTTCTGATCCATATAGAAAGGATTAAGACCAGAATAGCTAAACTCGCAATAGCTACTGATAGAAAAAGCCTGAAGGCACTAAAGAGAGCAATTTCCAGGAAGAAAGAATTAAGCGGTTTATACTGCTATTTCACAACTGATATGGAAGAAGGAAAGACATGGCTTGTAAGTGAATCTTGAGCTTTAAGAGTAAGATATTGTTTTGAAAGAAAAGCGGTTTTAAATCGTATAACACTCAAAATCATCGCGGTTGGCTAGTTTAAACTGCTAATGGTTTCCAGACATTGAAATACTCTCATGGCTGTTCTGCCTGAGGTGATTATATCCTGGAAACCATTATTTTATCATTTGCGGAAACACATCAATGGCCGTTGAAATGACATGGCTGAGCTGACAGATTAGAAAATTCTCAATAAATTTATATATCAGTCTGTTTTTTCATATATTCAATTTCCGATCTAATTTTTGCATATTCCGTATTAATAGGCCAGAATTTTAATTGTAAATTCGGCTCGGCATGGGTTAAATAACAGCAGATTATTTTATTATAATATAACCAGAACTGGCATCTTGGATTTTTATCCAATCCTAATTCTTCAAGTACATAGCTATATTCATCAACAGGTCTGCCTTTGTAATAAATGGGATCATATCCAAAAGATTTTGACGCCTCACGTATTAATTTAAACTCATCATCCAATCTTCTATCATTAAGTACAAATGACCATGATTTACCCCCGGAAACTGCGTGCCATCCATATGATTCAATAATTTTTCTGCATTTATAATCGTTAAGGTCAAGGCAAAGAAGTAATAAAATAATTGTTAAGGCTATCGGAAGTGTTATAAATATTACTTTTCCTTTTCCTTTTACCTTTACCATAAAGATATCCTCCAGTATTCCAGTCTGATAACCTTATTATATAAAACAGAACTCAAGAATCAATTCCTTCTGCAATCGTAATAAACCGGCCCGGATACCTGAAAGCAATTAAAGGAAAGATCAAATTATGCCAGGAAGTTTTTAATTTTATGATTGTACTTCAACATTCCCTATGGTCAAATACACGCTGTGTCTTCTTCTCGCTTCTCGGAAGCGTACCAATTGCAACAACCACAACCTTCGGAGTAACATTCATACGCGACTTGACCAATTTCTTTATGGTTTCTGCGGTCTCATCAAAATTAATTCTTCCCTCTGCTTCAACCGTAATCATAAGGATATCTTTGTTTTTTTCATCATCATGTCCTATATCGATCCTGTACTCGCTTGAAACACCATCGAACATCCCCAGTATTTCCTCGAACTGGCTTGGAAACATATTAACTCCATAAACCTTGAACATATCATCAGTTCTTCCCTGGATAACATCCAGCCTTGGATAATCCCTTCCGCATTTGCACTTTCCCGGAATAATACGGGATATATCATGAGTTCTGAATCTGATAAGCGGAGCACCTTCTTTTACAAGAGTTGTAATAACAATTTCACCTTCTACACCATCAGGCACATTCTTGCCCGTAACAGGATCAATAATCTCAATATAGATATAGTCATCCCAATAATGTATTCCCTTTTCTCCGGCGCAGTTAATTCCTATTCCCGGACCATAGATTTCAGTAAGTCCGTATATATCATAGAGTTCTATTCCGAGCTCGTTTGCAATATATTCACGTTTCTTATCGCTCCATCTTTCTGAACCGATTACTCCCTTCTTCAAGTATATCTTATCCTTCAGTCCGCGCCTGTTTATCTCTTCTGCCAGCAGCAAAGCATAGCTGGATGTGGCGCAGATAACCGTTGATTTTAAATCCTGCATCATCTGCAATTGCTTATCGGTGTTGCCCGGGCCCATTGGAATTGCCATAGCTCCGAGTCTTTCAGCACCTGCCTGAAAACCAATTCCTGCTGTCCAGAGACCATAACCCGGAGTAATCTGAATTCTGTCTTTGTTAGTGATGCCTGCCGTTTCATAACATCTGGCAAACATTGTTGTCCAGTCTTCCACATCTTTTTTTGTATAGGGGATAATAACGGGCTTACCTGTTGTACCTGAAGAAGAATGAATTCTTACTACTTCTTCATCCGGGACCGCCTGTATTCCAAGCGGATAAGCATCTCTAAGTGCCGCCTTATCCACAAAAGGTATCTTTTCGAAGCCTTCCTGACAGCTGACTCCTGTTATTCCTGCTTCCTTGTACATTTTGCCCAAATAGCTGTCCGAATTAATTAATCTTTTTATCTGGGCATCAACCTGCTCTAACTGCTTTGCATTAAGTTTCATTTTCCCCCTCCTATGGCAATTCCTTTTTCAAAAGCCTTTTTGTTCGCATCCAGATACTTTTCAGGAACTCTTCTTTCGATTTCAGTAAGCACCTGCTCTTTTGTAAATCCAAGCCTGCCGCTGCCTACCGCAACGCCAAGCATTGCAATGTTTATAAATTTGGCTGAACCAAGTTCCGACGAATCCATAACCAGACATTCACAATGTCCGGTAAGATACTCAAGTATTTCTGAGCCGTCATAACCGGTATCATGAAGCGATTCCGCAACAGGCTTCACCGGAACTTTATTAACTATCACTATTCCGCCTTTTTTTAGATAATGCAGATTTCTCACTGCTTCTGCCGGCTCAAAAGCCATAATAATATCTGCTTTTCCCTTAGGAATAAGCGGTGAAAATGATTCTCCGATTCGTACATGACTCGTTACCGAGCCGCCACGCTGAGCCATACCTATCGTTTCCGCAGAATGGACCATCTCGCCGGCGTTCATTGCTGCTGCAGCCAGGATTTTTGATGCAAGAACCGTTCCCTGACCGCCTACGCCGCACAACAAAATATCTTTATTCATTACCGGTACCTCCTATCGCTGATACAGGGCATACCTGAGCGCACAGACCGCATCCCGTACAAAGATCCTTATCGATGGCAGTCTGTCCGTTAACTGAAATAAGTGCCGGACAGCCGATTTCCCTAATGCATTTCTTGCAATTAATACATTTATCACTGATCACGCATTTGCCTGCAGGTTTTGAAACCGCTATACATGGTGATTTAAAAATGATTGCTTTTACACCTTTCTCATTTACACATTCATTGACTGCATTGATTGCTTTTTCCAGATCAAGCGGGTTAACTGTGATTATCTTCTTAAGCCCGATTCCTTCCAATATCTTTTCTATGCTTATTTTACCGGTCGCAGTTCCCATCAGGTTCCTTCCGGTACCCGGATGAGGCTGATGTCCCGTCATTGCCGTAGTAGAATTATCAAGCACGCACAAAACCATATCAGCACCGTTATATACCGCGTTTACCATGCCCGTAATTCCCGAAGCAAAGAATGTTGAATCCCCGATAAAAGCAAATGCCGCTGCATCCTTATCTACCCAGTGAAATCCCTGGGCCATCGTTACACCGGCACCCATACACAGGCAAGTATCAACCATATTAAGCGGCATAGCGTTTCCCAGTGTATAACATCCGATATCGCCACAGTAGTAAGCCTTTTTACCCTGCATAGCTTTCTTTACCGCATAAAATGAGGCTCTGTGAGGACATCCCGCGCATAATACGGGCGGTCTTGCAGGAAGCGCTGGCCTGTCTGAAAAATCAGTGTTTTCAGCACATTCAATACCAAAAAACTTTCCGATAATTACTGCCGCATTGTCAGCACTGTTTTCACCGCTTGCCGGCACTGTATCATCCAGCTTGCCGGATACCTTAATGTTAAGATGATGCTTACCGATAAGCTTTAAAATATTCTCCTCAAGGAACGGACTTAATTCTTCAAAACACAATACTTCATCCACTCCCTCCAATGCCTTAAGCATGAAATCTTCAGGAAACGGGTAGGGAGTGGCAACTTTGATAAGCCTTAAATCCGGATAATCTTTCAGAAATTCTTTGGCATAGGCATAGCTGACGCCTCCTGTGACAACCGCCTTATTTGATTTCCCGGTAAATGTATTGAATCTGTATGATGAGAAGTCTTCGCCTATCTGAATGTTTCTCTTCTCGATCATTGCATGATTGATATATGATAATCCAGGGAAAATTACCCACTTATTAGAATCTTTAATAAAACCTTCATAATCCTTAACCGTAAAACGATCTGCGACATCCACTGATGCATATGCGTGACATATTCTCGTGGTAGGCCTGAATAATACCGGTGTACTGTACTTCTCCGAGTACGAAAATGCATCCTGGATCATCAGAAATGCCTCACCAGGCGATGAAGGATCAAACACAGGAACCCTTGCAAATTCTGCAAATCTTCTTGTATCCTGCTCCGTCTGTGATGAAATAGGTCCGGGATCATCTGCCGATACCACTACCATTCCGCCTTTGACACCCACATAAGCAAGCGACATAAACGGATCTGAGGCCACGTTCAGTCCTACCTGCTTCATCGTAACCATACTGCGTGCGCCACTATATGCAGCTGCACATGCAACCTCCATTGCAGCCTTCTCATTTACCGACCATTCAAGATGAACTCTGCCATCAGAATACTTCGAAATATATTCAATAATCTCGGAAGATGGGGTTCCCGGGTAACCGGATACCAGATTTACTCCGGCCGAAAGAGCGCCGAGTGCTATCGCGCCGTTCCCCATTACATACTCTTTCTTCACTGCCTTTCCTCCTATTGCGAAAATATTTTCACATGATAATTGGCATAAAAAAAACTCTTTCCCGTGACAGTAATCACATTACTGCCGGGACAAGAGTTTGACTCCTGCGGTGCCACCCCGCTTAATGTATTAAATACATCCACTTTGCAGCGTACCAACATACGCATGATTTGTTCACGAAGTTTTCTCTCCGTCTCCCCTACTAAAGAATTAATTCTTTTTCAGTTCGCCCTCAAGAGCCCATTCACTTACCTTAAAGTCTGCCGCATCACACCATCCGCGGCTCTCTGTAGACATCCGGTAAGTTACTATTCTCTGTCATTGGTTTCATTTTCTGTAATAATAGCACTATTTAAAAAATATGTCAATAGCATAACTCCCTGATTCAGATCATGCTGACAATAGATGGCATAAGAACCGATTGGAATAACTCACAAGCCCGGTTCAGCTCAGGTCTATGTCTGATATAGTTATCAGATAGTATTGAAATTTATATAGACGAATCTTACGAATTCCGGTTTGTACTGCGACCGTGAATATGCTTTCCAAAACCGCTGACAACGAAAAAAATCCTGCTTCTGGTTTTCGTATCGAAAGATTGATTTCTCCTGATATTGCAATTATCTTATGGTAAAGTTATCATTAAAAAGTATTTGCTAAAAATAATTATCGATAAACTACTGCGAGGAGTATCCAAAATAATGAATAGTAGCATAAAATATCCACTGTACGAGACTACGGTCTTTGAAAATTTCCGGGTAATGGTCGAAAATGTAGCCGGGAAATATCCCAATAGAATAGCATATTCCTATAAAAAAGACCCGTATGATACAAAAACTGTTGATGTAACCTTCAGAGAAGTACGTGACTATGTACGGAATATGGGTACAGAACTGATATCTTTGGGGTGTACCGATAAAAAGGTCGCCATTGTAGGCGAAACATCATATAACTGGATCTGCAGTTATTTTGCGCTGGTAGCCATAGGAGCGATTGTAGTCCCGATAGACAAGGATATGCCTCTTGATGATTTAATGGGGATACTCAATTTTGCCGAGTGTGAATATATTGTCTACAGCACTTCTGTCGAAGGAAAGATCAGGCAAGTCTGTGGCAACGTTCCCACTTTAAAGACCTATATATGCATGGGTGAGCCAAAAACGGAGTCAGTCCTCAAGCTCTCAGACCTGGTTGAAAAGGGCAAGACAAAATTCGAAAACGGAGATAATTCATACTATGACTATGAAATCGATCCTGACAGGCTTGCGACCATCGTATTCACATCAGGTACGACAGGCAAAGGCAAGGGCGTTATGCTTTCTCAGAGAAATATCGCTTCGGATATGACACAGGGTATGTATCTCTTTGCAATAACACCCAAAACCATGGCAGTGCTTCCACCGCATCATACCTATTGCTCTACAGTGGTTTTTGTCGGACATTTTTCGCTGGGCTGCACTACCTTTATTAACAGCGGACTTAAGTATTTCATGAACGAAATAAAGGAGCAACAGCCAGGTCATCTGGTCCTGGTACCGTTGTTCGTAGAAACCTTGTATAAAAGGATATGGACCACTGCTCAAAAAAGCGGGAAGGCTGATACGCTGAAGCGCATGATAAAGGTCAGCAATTTCTTAAGGAAAATAGGCATAGATTTACGGCACGTATTCTTTAAGAGCATACTGGAAACCTTCGGCGGCAAGCTTGAGATGATCATTTCGGGCGGTGCAGCCATAAACCAGGATATAATTGACATGTTTGATGCCATAGGTATAACTATTCTTAACGGATATGGAATAACCGAGTGTTCACCTCTGGTTTCATGTAACAGAAACAAGTATCAGAAGAAAGGAAGTGTCGGGATCCCTATCATAGGTGA
>Ga0134090_1001166_pt1 | contig 17844 bp, 14 predicted proteins | sample 1_4taG_FD_94453 | JGI IMG/M metagenome (GOLD analysis project Ga0134090, IMG submission 94453) | Switchgrass degrading microbial communities from high solid loading bioreactors in New Hampshire, USA - 1_4_20_6_A1 metaG | ecosystem: Engineered > Bioreactor > Semi-continuous > Anaerobic >...
CCTGAAACCACAAAACTACCAGCTAAATTGCAGTATCCGGAGTACAGGCTCAACCATATTAATATGAAAATCAATGAAAAATGAAGATAATTAAAGTATGTGAGAGTTTATTAAGGGAGGTACAGAGAATGTATAAAAAGCTGTGTGCCATATTTCTGGCATTGGTATTTGTGGCATCAGTCCTTGCGGGCTGTAGCAGCAGGAGTAAAAATGACGCAGGCGAAAATACGCAGGCGCCCAGGACTTCTGTTTCTGAAACCAAAATCGGAGAGAGCATGGACTGGGAAGACAACGGTGCGACTGATCAGCCATTAGCTTCGACAACTGCAAAAACACCGGAAGGCGGATCTGAAGATGGGGCGTCAGCTGATTCACTGGCCGGAATCGGAAGTGAATCCGTGGATGTTGATAATGTGATCCTGGCTGAACGCAAAATCATCCGCAGTGCTAATCTGACAATTGAGGCAGAGAACTTTGATACAGCATTCAGCAATATTGAAAACATAATACTGGGAATAGGATTTATACAGGAAACCAATATCGACACTGAACGTGTTTATATTGATGATGAAGTTAAGCTGGTAAAAAGCGGAACTATTGTTATCAGGGTTGATAAAAACAAGTTTGATACTGTTTTAAACAAGCTGAGGGGCATAGGAGATGTATATAATTTCACAACAAACGGCGAGGATGTAACAGAACAGTATTACGACATCGAATCCAGGCTGAGGCTGCTGAAGCTTGAACAGGAAAAGATTGAAGCTTATCTGGCTAAACTGGATGATCTTGATGAAATATTTAAAGCGGAAAACAGACTCACTGAAATACGTTACCAGATAGAGAGCCTTACCGGTAAGCTCAACAAGCTGAGCAGTCTTGTGGATCTGTCAACGATTACTGTCCGGTTAAACGAGAAGAGACCGGACTATAATCCAAGACCCCTGACATATGGCGAGAGACTTCTGAACAGCCTGAAGGAAAGTGTAGCGGAAGTTGTTGAATTCCTGGGCAATCTGCTCGTGTTCATAGTCTCGGCGCTTCCAGCCCTGGTATTGCTGGCACTGTTTGTGTATATCTGTGTGCTTGTTTACAGGAAAATCGCAAAGAAGAAAAAATCCGGGGGGCAATTTGTACAGCCATCGGCCGCTGTACCGGTTCCGCAGTCTAAAAAGGGAGATGCCGCGGATTCGGCAGGCGGGCATGATTCAGACGGACAGGCAGGAAATTAACAGTCGGGAGAAACCGGCACATCAGACAAATGAGCTGGGACCTCAGACAGGAATGAGAAACAGGTGCATTATGCAAATGAACACAGCTAACATACAGGGATGAGAAAACGACGCATCCGACAAATGAGCACAGCTAGGATTGAAAAACCTGTGAATCAGATAAATGAACGCAGGTATAATTACCGGTTCTGCGTCAACTGTAAGGCAGGGCTGAGCAAAATAAAATATTGTTTGGCACTGGTTTGGGCTGATATTTTTGATTTGCGTCGGAAGCCGGAACAGGCTCAGGTTCGAAATACAACAGATCAGGCCAACAAACCGATATAATTTTTCAGCGGGTGGTCGTCAGATTGCCCGCTGGTTTTATTTGAATATTCCAGTTATAATTAGCCGAAAATAAAGGGAGTCGTATTCAGGAAACTCATTTAAAACCATTGGAAACCAATATAATGTGAAAGCAGATAAGACGCGGGTAAGGATTTGAAAATGGGCAGGAACAGGTTTTTTAAGAAGAATATACATATAGTCGGGTCTGCCGTGAAAAAATGCTTGATTATAATTTTGGTGTGAATTATAATATATATGAAAGTCAAAGAAAGTCAAAATCAATAAATGACTATACGGCATACATTACGAAGGGAGTGAACGCATATGGCCAGAATGAGCGATATAATAGAAGCCTTTCTGAAACAGTTGATCGATGAAACGGACGGCACTATCGAAATACAGCGCAACGAACTGGCAAACTATTTTAAGTGCGTGCCCTCGCAGATAAATTATGTAATCGATACGAGATTTACTACTGAAAGAGGCTATTATGTGGAAAGCCGCCGCGGAGGAGGAGGGCATATCAGGATTAGAAGGGTCAACATCGACAGACCGGGCAATTACCTGATGCACATTGTGAGTTCCATGGGGGACAGTATTACTCAGCAGTCGGCTGAAGTATTTATAAACAATTTCGTGGACTACAAAGTGGTCAGCGAAAGGGAAGGACTATTGATGAAAGCTGCTACCAGCGACAAAGTGCTTGGCAGTATCGGCCTTCCGGACAGGGACACAATAAGGGCTGCAGTGCTGAAGAACATGCTGACAAGCCTTTTGGTATAGGCAGTCAGCCGGAGTGTTAATATATTGTATTTTAGGGTAATAATTTCATTAATCTATATTTGCAGGGAGTGAGGCAAATGGTATGCCAGAAGTGCCATATGAGAGAGGCAAATGTTCATTACACGCAAATTATAAACGGCAATAAAACAGAATTGTTTCTCTGCAGCCAATGTGCAGAAGAAAACAGCAAGATGACTTTCAGTCCGCAGATCAATCTGGGAAAGCTTTTATGGGGGTTCCCGGTATTTAGTACAGGCACAGGATTTGAGGAGCCGGAGCATCCCCAGGTGACCCGCTGTGATGTCTGCGGCATGAGTTTTGACGATTTCAGAAAAAGCGGTAAATTAGGGTGTGCTAATTGCTACCGAGTGTTCAGGGACGAATTGAGTCCGATACTAAGAAGATTACACGGAAATACGGAGCATACCGGAAAAGTACCTGCAAAACTTTCTGATACAGTAAAAAATACAAAAGAGATAGAAAGGCTCAAGGCCGAATTGGCTGCTGCTGTTGAGAATGAGCAATATGAGAGGGCGGCAGAGCTGAGGGACCTGATCAGAGACCTGGAGAATAAAGACAAGAATGGCGGGGGTGAATGATATGGCACAGGAGAAAAAACCGGTTCCCATGTATGATGTCGCCATTAGCAGCAGAGTGAGACTGGCAAGAAATCTGGAAGCTTATCCGTTCACAACGAGAATGACAAAGAGCCAGAGCAGCGAGATCGTTGAAAAGGTAAGGAATGCATTGTTCAGCAGTGTAAAGGCAGATAACACATTTACCTATGTGGAAATGGATTCCTTAAGTCCCCTGGACAGACAGCTGCTTGTGGAAAAACATCTCATCAGTCCTGAGTTTGTTAACGGAGAGTTCAACAGGGCAGCTATCATCAGCAATGATGAAAAAATATGCATAATGGTCAACGAGGAAGACCACCTCAGGCTGCAGTGCATTATTCCGGGGATGCAGCTGGATGAGGCGTGGAAAACTTGCAATGAACTTGATACGAAACTGGATGAAAAGCTCGGATTTGCTTTCGATAAAACATGCGGCTATCTGACCTGCTGTCCCACAAATATCGGGACAGGCATAAGAGCATCGGTTATGCTTCATCTTCCTGCGCTGTCCATAACAGGATACATTAAAAACATTCTTGAAACCTGCAGTAAAATCGGGGTTGCCGTAAGGGGCGCATACGGAGAAAACAGCGAAGCATCGGGAAATATGTTCCAGATATCGAACCAGGCTACGCTGGGTCGTACTGAGGAAGAAATAATTGCAGGGATATACAACATTACTACCCAAATATCGGAGCAGGAAAGGGTGCTCAGAGAGGAACTTTACAGGCAGAATCCCATGCGCTTTGAAGACAGGGTGTTCAGATCGCTCGGGCTTTTGCAGAATGCAAGAATTATTACCTCTGAAGAGAGCTTCAAGCTGTTGTCCGATGTGAGACTCGGAGCCATCATGGGCCTGGTTCAGGGTATTGATTTGAAAACACTCAATGACCTTATGATTATGATACAGCCGGCATACCTGCAAAAATTTTCAGGCGGGCAGCTGAAGCCTGAGGAGAGGGATCAGAGACGGGCAGAACTGCTTCGCAGGGTGTTGAAGGAGAGTCTACAATAAGGAGTGATCTGAATGTACGGGAGATTCACAGAAAAAGCTGAGAAAGCCATAAACTTATCTCAGGAAAGCGCCGTGAGGCTGGGACATAGTTATGTCGGCACGGAGCACCTTCTTTTAGGCCTTGTAAGAGAGGGTACCGGGGTCGCTGCAAGGGTTTTGCAGGGCCAGGGAATAACTGAGGATAAGATTGTAAAAGAAATCGAAGAACTGATAGGAAGAGGGGACAGTGTTGGCAAACCCCCTCTTGATTTCACGCCGAGGACCAAAAGGGTACTTGAGCTGAGCCTGATGGAGGCCAGAAGGCTCGGACAAAACTATATCGGTACTGAACACCTGCTTCTTGGCATTATGCGGGAAGGAGAGAGCGTAGCGGTCCGTATACTTATGGATCTTGGCGTCGATCCTCAGAAACTGCTTAATGATATAGTAAGGCTGCTCAATGAGGACGCGCCGACCGCAAGCGGTGAACCGAGAAATGCATCAGGGCATGCAAATACACCGACTCTGAATCAGTTTGGAAGAGATCTGACCGATATGGCGAGGGAGGGCAAATTCGATCCCATTGTCGGACGTGACAAGGAGATAGAGAGGGTTATACAGATACTCAGCAGGAGGACGAAAAACAATCCCTGCCTTATTGGTGAGCCGGGAGTCGGCAAAACTGCAATAGCTGAGGGGCTGGCCCAGAAAATCGTTGAAGGGAACATACCTGAGCTGCTGAAAGATAAAAGGGTGTTCGCCCTGGACCTTTCTTCCATGGTTGCAGGTGCCAAGTACAGGGGTGAATTTGAGGAAAGACTGAAAAAAGCCATGGATGAGGTCCGAAAAGCGGGAAATGTGATACTTTTCATAGATGAGATGCATACGATCATAGGCGCCGGAGCAGCAGAGGGAGCCATTGATGCATCCAATATACTCAAGCCTGCACTGGCACGCGGCGAAATACAGGTGATAGGCGCAACGACAATAAACGAATACAGGAAACATGTCGAGAAAGATTCCGCGTTGGAACGCCGGTTCCAGCCCATTGTCGTTGGTGAGCCATCTCAGGAGGAGACCATCGAGATTTTGAAAGGAATCAGGGACAAGTATGAAGCCCATCACAGGGTGAAAATCACTGACGGAGCGCTTGAAGCGGCAACAAAGCTTTCAAGCAGGTATATCACAGACAGGTATCTGCCCGACAAGGCAATAGATCTGATAGATGAAGCGGCGTCAAAGGTACGGCTCAAGGCATTTACGGCGCCGGGCGATATAAAGGTTCTGGAAGAGCAGCTGGAAAAACTGGCCAAGGAAAAGGAAGATGCCATAAGGCTGCAGGAGTTTGAGAAAGCTGCGGCTATCAGGGATCAGGAACAAAAGCTGAAAGCACAGCATGAGAAGATAAAAAACGACTGGTATCAGAAAAATCAGACAAGAACCGATACAGTAACCGAAGATGATATAGCCGACATAGTGGCAAGCTGGACCGGCATCCCCGTTAAGCGTCTGGCTGAGGAAGAGTCGGAACGGCTGATGAAGATGGAGGAGGTTCTCCACCAGAGGGTCATTGGTCAGGATGAGGCTGTCAAAGCTGTTTCGAAGGCTATCAGAAGGGGCAGGGTCGGACTGAAGGACCCGAAACGGCCGATAGGCTCGTTTATATTCCTCGGACCGACGGGAGTCGGAAAGACTGAGCTGAGCAAGGCACTGGCAGAGGCATTGTTCGGTAATGAAAACGCCATGATCAGGATCGATATGTCAGAGTACATGGAGAAATTCGCGGTTTCGAGACTGGTCGGATCACCTCCGGGTTATGTCGGGTATGAGGAAGGCGGACAGCTGACGGAGAAAGTAAGAAGGCAGCCCTATTCTGTCCTGCTCTTTGATGAGATCGAGAAAGCTCATCCTGATGTATTCAACATTTTGCTGCAAATCCTTGATGACGGCCGCCTCACTGACTCTCAGGGAAGGACAGTGGATTTCAGGAATACTGTGATAATCATGACTTCGAATATAGGCGGAAGGCTGATCACGGAACCAAAGAGAGTGGGATTCGTAGTTAACGATGACGCAGCAAAAAATTATGAAGACATGAAGAACAATGTAATGGGAGAACTGAAAAGGTCATTCCGCCCTGAGTTCCTGAACAGGGTTGACGATATAATTGTGTTCCATCCGCTGGGCGAAGAAGACATCAAGAGCATCGTGGGGATCATGATTAATATATTGGCAAAGCGCCTGGAGCAGAATGGCATCACCCTTGTAGTAAGCGAAGATGCAAAAGCTTATCTGGCGAAAAAAGGATTTGATCCGGTCTTCGGAGCACGTCCTCTCAGAAGGGCGATCCAGAGCATGGTGGAAGATAAACTGGCAGAGCAGATGCTCGATGGCACTGTTAAAAAAGGCGATACTGTACATGTTGAATTAGCCGGGGATAAACTGGAGTTCAACGTGAAAAATGTATCGGATCAGGCTGCAAATCAGGCTATAACCCAAGGCAATCAGTAAAGCCTCCTTTTGGGAAAAGACGCAAAATAAAAGGCTGCCTCAAAGAAAGTGAGACAGCCTTTTTTCGTGCATGCAGGGGACAGTTCTACGGGGACCAGGTTTGGGGACAGTCCTTCGCAATGGGGACAGTTCTTCAGGAACCAGGCATGGGGACAGTCCTTCAATTCCGCAGGGACAGTCCTTCAGAGGGACAAATCCCTAAACGGGACAGTCCCCCAAAAGGTCGGCCTTTCCGCTTTAGCAGAGATACATTTCTCAGGGATAATTCATCAGAAATGAATCAGCTTTCTTCAGAAGGAGGGACAGTCATTGAAAAAGTACAGCCGCCATATGAGATTTGCTATCTGATACAGAAGCAACTGGCCCACATGAGAACTGCTCCATGAATAAAGGACTGTCCCCCAAATAAAGGACTGTCCCTCTGATGGAGAACTGTCCCTATTGATAGCGGGGAGCTTCGGAGGAAGATTTGAGCGTGCTTCGCGGCTTTTCGAGTTCTTTTATTGTGATAACACGGGTGTGCTTGGTGTGGTTCCAGGATTTGTCGTTCCTGCTGAGGAAGCCCTGGATCGTTATGGGTACCCATGTAAGGCAGTAGAACGGATAGATCAGGAATCCCAGCATTATCCGCAAATCGAACTTGTTCTCAGCGAGAACCACCAACGGACCATACAGAAACTGCAGCACGACAAACACATACCATACGGTGGCCGGGAATACATACTGCAGCGTATAAAATGGTGCTTCAGGATAAACGGACTGTATCCAGAGCATCACTGTCATCAGCCCCATAAGAATAAACCGTATGGGCTGAAAAAGATATATCGCGCAGTCGAACGCTGCCAGGTCGCAATGCCTGAAAGCTTTTTTAAACAAAGGACCGAGATATTTCGATGCACAGTCTGCATGACCCTGCATCCACCTTTTGCGCTGATTCCATGACTGCTTCAGCGTTATAGGTTTTTCATCATATACAACGGCCTCATGTGCCCACGCCACTTTCATGTCATTAAGCGCAAGCTTCATCGTAAATTCCAGGTCTTCCGTAAGGCATGTCGCACCCCAGCCTATCTTTTTCAGAACTGATATGTCCACGCAAAAACCTGTGCCGCATAAACCACAGCTCAGCCCGAGGTAATACCGCGGCAGCTGGAATGTACGGTTTGACAGCCAAAATGCAATGGAGTAAGAGCAAGTTATCCATGAATCAAAAGGATTCTTGCTGTCTACATAACCCTGGACAACCTTGTGGCCTTTAAGCAGCTGTTTGTTCATTTCATACAGAAAGTTCGGTGAGACGAGATTGTCTGCGTCAAACACGCATATCACATCGTACCTGTCATCCATTTCATATATTTTATTGAACATCCATTCCAGCGCATGGCCTTTGCCCCTGTTCACAGCATCATAACGTTCATAGACCAGTGCGCCGTGTTTTCTGGCAACAGCTGCGGTGCTGTCGGTACAGTTGTCTGCAATTACAAATATATCGAATAATTCTCTGGGATAGTTCTGCTCCAGCAAACTGTCAATAATGTGCGCTATGACCAGTTCCTCATTGTGTGCGGCGATCACGACTGCAAATCTTTTGCATGGGGCGGTTTCAGGCAAATTATCTTTTCTTTTTCGCCAGCCATATATGGAAACACCAAAAAAATAACACCCTGCAACAAAAATAAATACCTGAATAACTTGTGTGATTAGCATTATCAGGTTATTGAGCATATTATTCATGAAGGACCTCCATTACTGCGGTTTCTATTATTTTGCACTTTTTGGCTGAAAATATTTATTTCCCTGCATCAACCGCACTGATTGCCGCTGTTTGATGCGTTATGATAAAATGATTTATAAGTGCGAGGAGAGATAATATGGTAAAACCATACTTCAACAACCTGATTACAGGAAATTCAGCTATGCTTGCGTGTATTGACGGCAGAGGGGAAATGACCAGGATTTTCTGGCCTGATATCGATTATCCCCAGCATATCGACAGGATGATTACCGGCATCATATGTCCGGGCCTGTGGCAAGGTACATCCTGGCTCCACTCTCCTGACTGGCAGGTAAGGCAATACTACATCGAAGACACCAATATCGCGGTAACTGAATTTACTCATAACCAGTTTCCAATAAAAGTACGGCAATATGATTTTTCTCTTCCCGACGCAGATGTGCTCAACAGATGCTATGAAGTGGAAAACAGCTATGAGTACCAACTGGAGATCGGTTTTGCAGTTTATTCGTCATCCGTGTCATCTGTTCCCGATACGGCAGGAGTAATATTTGACATCGATTTGTCGGCATTGATCCATTACAGGCACGGTTACTATTACGGCATCGTATCGGCTGTGCCGGCAGTGCAGTATCAGCTTGGCTCAGGTGCCATGGAAAACGCTGAGAAGGGTCGGCTTTACGGCCATGACACGATAGGGATGATGAAAGACGGCAGTATGCTTTGGGAATGTGCCTGTGCCGGAAGCGGAGATATATTAAGGTTCGCGCTGAATATTTGCTTTGCAGGAGATATCAGATCGCTGAAAAAATTGCTGGGTGAGGCCAGACGCCGCGATTCATGGTATGATCTTGACCAAACGGCAGTATTTTGGCAAAACTGGCTGAGCAAAACAAGGCTGATTGACACAGGATTTCCGGATGTGAACCGTCTTTACAGGAGGTCCCTTCTTGTCTTTGCCCTGATGACAAACAAGAGGACCGGTGCATTGCTGGCTGCGCCTGAAATTGATGAGCAGTTCACCAGATGTGGAAGATATGCGTACTGCTGGGGCCGTGATGCGGCTTTTATCACATCAGCACTTGACAGATGCGGCCTTTCTGAAGCAGCCGAAGGATTTTATTACTGGGCGGCAGGTGTGCAGGATGAGGACGGAAGCTGGCAGCAGCGGTTTTATATGGACGGAAACATTGCGCCTTCCTGGGGGATACAGATCGATGAGGGCGGCTCAATAATCTGGGGGATTCTTGAACATTATAAGGTTACAAAAAACAAGGATTTTCTTATAAAGCTCTGGCCCTGTGTGCAGAAAGGTGTTGAATTTCTGATTAAATTTACGGATGCTGAAACAGGTCTTCCATGGCTGAGCTTTGATTTGTGGGAGGAAAGGCTTGGAGAACATGCATATTCAAGTGCTGCTGTGTGCGCAGGCATACAGGCCGGTGCAGAGGTTGCGGATCTGATCGGTGCGCCGCAGGAGCTATCTGCTAAATGGCGCGGGCATGCGCAGAAACTCCGTGAAGCAATATTAAAAAACTTCTGGAAACCTGAATGGAACAGATTTGTCAGAAGCATCCGCGTAAAAATGAACAGCTGGGGAGAAGAGAATACAGATCAGAAAATCTGGCTGCAAATGAACAGTAAAAGCATTACAAGGGATTATACACTGATCGATGGAACAGTAGATATCAGTTTGCTGGGCCTGAGCGTACCGTTTGGAATAATACCGGCGGAAGATATGAGTATGAAGTCTACGGCAGAAGTCGTGGAAAAACGGCTCACAGTCTCCGGCACCGGCGGACTGATGAGGTACGAATACGATAATTATATTGGCGGCAACCCGTGGATACTGACAACCTTATGGGCAGCACTGTACAATATTGAAAATAGAAATTATGACAAAGCAAGGGAATACTTTTGGTGGGCTGTTAAAGGCACCACAGAACAGGGGCTACTGCCGGAACAGATTGACAGGCTCACAGGCAGGCCGGCGTGGGTAATTCCGCTTACATGGTCCCACGCAATGTTCGTTCTTGTGCTGGACAAATTGCTTGAAGCGGGAGAACTGCTTCAATTATAGATGTGATTTTCGGTTGCATATAAGGCAGTTATATAAATGGAATTTGCAGGTGCAGCAATTGTGGATACTGTAGTTTGCAGATACAGCAGCAAATACACAGGCTGTTTTACTTCTGATTCGTTTGTGAGGGCTTTATTTTGATGGCCTGACTACTTAGCTTTAATTATGAGGGCCTGGATTAATTATAAATGATTATGTATATTCCGGTAGTTAACTGGTGTGCAGTATTGCCGGTACATGGAGGTCGATGCAGTTATGGCAAAAAGTAAGACCATTTTCGTATGTCAGGAATGTGGATATGAGTCTTCAGGGTGGCTCGGCAAATGTCCTGCCTGCATGCAGTGGAACACATTTGTCGAAGAGCGCCAGCAGTCGAATCCAGCTGTGTCGGCCGGTCAGTCAACCAATGTGAGGCCTTACACCCTTGATGAAATTTCGGCTGATGGCGAGCAGCGCAGTCCGACCGGAATGAAGGAACTCGACCGCGTCCTTGGCGGAGGTGTGGTAAAAGGTTCAATGATACTGGTCGGAGGAGATCCGGGAATAGGCAAGTCAACCCTGCTGCTTCAATTGTGCAATACGCTGCAGACAGATTCAAAAATATTATATATATCCGGTGAAGAATCTGTTGAACAGATAAAACTTCGTGCAGACAGACTGGGCGTCAGAAGACGAAACCTTTACCTGGTATCAGCATCCAATTTTGAGACTGTTTCAGCTTTGACGGCATCTGAAAAGCCCGGTGTAATTATAATTGATTCAATCCAAACCATGTATACTGATGCAATAACTTCTGCACCGGGCAGTGTAAGCCAGGTACGTGAGGTAACTGCCGCATTGATGAGGCTGGCAAAGAACAGCGGCATCACAGTGATAATCGTCGGCCATGTCACGAAAGAAGGTGCAATAGCTGGACCCAGGGTGCTTGAGCATATGGTCGATACGGTTTTATATTTTGAGGGGGACAGACATCTGAGCTACAGAATACTGCGCACAGTCAAGAACAGGTTTGGTTCCACCAATGAAATAGGTGTGTTTGAGATGAGGGATACAGGCCTGGCGGAAATATCAAATCCATCTGAAATGATGCTGTCCGGGAAACCGGGAAATGTTCCTGGTTCAGTTGTTGTTTCAAGCCTTGAGGGTACAAGGCCGATGCTTATTGAAATACAGGCACTGGTCTGCCCGACCAATTTCGGCGTTCCCAGGCGTATGGCCACGGGCCTTGACTACAACAGGCTCACCATGATCATGGCCGTACTTGAGAAACGTGTTGGACTGCAGTTATACAATTATGACGCCTATGTCAATGTTGTCGGAGGCATAAGGCTGGATGAACCTGCATGCGATCTGGGAATAGCTGCTGCGGTTGCCTCAAGCTTCAAAAATCAGCCGGTGGATGACAGGTGCGTCCTGGTGGGGGAAGTTGGACTGACAGGTGAAGTACGTGCTGTCGGACAAATCGATAAGAGAATTGCCGAGGCCATGAGACTGGGATTCAGAAGCATCATTATACCCGAAGGGAATATGAAAACAGCCTCAGGCATGAAAATCAGCAGCGGATTTAACGTTATCACTGTAAGCAATATTCAGCAGGCATTGGACAGCATTTTCAACATGTAGCAGGATAGTTGTTCTGATGTACAGTCGGCTCGCAAGCATTATCGGGAACACCGGACGGGTGACTGCAGGAAGCAATTAATGCCGGAAACAAAAAAATAAAACCGTTCTGCGAACGGTTAACAGCTTTCAGACACTATTTATCAGGCAGAAATGGAGTCAGAATTAGAGCATAAGATCAGTAACTGACTCCATTATAAGTACTATAGTAATTTTTAAGTTATTATCTTTTATCTGTGCTGTATGATCTGCGGGCATTACTCCAGATTGAACTGACCGAGCAGCTTTACTCTTTCCTGTTCCTTCATGATGATATCATACAGATTCAGATCCAGGGTGTTGCAAATGGATGCAATGTAGTAAAGATTTTTGCCAAGTTCCTTTTCAATCTGGTCCCTGCAGTTATCACACAGTTTCCCTTCAACATGTGTGTCCATCGCTTTGCGGATTTCTTCGAGACTTCCGTCTTCAGGAACTTCCTGCTTTTTTGCATTTATTCTGATACATCCGCACTGCGTGACTGCTTTGACTATGGATCGGTTTACTCTTGCGTTGGAGTCCTGGTACTTTGTTATGGAATCGATTATGCTTTTGTTCCTGAAAATAAGCTCCTGCACTGTATACTGAAAATCATCAATAAGCATATCTTTCATTGCGCTCACTCCCCTGCTGCGTTCTTTTGCCGATATATAGTGACATTTACATACATAAACAGGTAATTTTCCTGCACTGCAGTACACTATATATTGGAATCTAACATTTAAAAATGTATCAGCACGATTTAATTATAGTAGTTTGGACAACTCATTGTCAATGCCGTTATTATTTTGCTGCTTTTTTAAACTCATTATTTCTCTGAGGCAAAATTCGCAGCCTGACAACCATGCTGAAATCCTGAGAAGCCGGAAAAATGCGGCTTAACGTTTCTTTTGACATTATTTCGCAAATGTAGTATACTTTTAACTGTGGGTCAATACCATTTATCAATTGCTTCCTTTTCAGCAACAATTTGGAAGTGACGGAATCAGATTCATTGATCGCTTCTGACGAAAGAGCAGAAATTCGTTCGCCGGACGATATCCAACAACAAAAGACAAATCACAGATGAAGGTGATATTTTATTCATTTGGAGGATTTGTTATGTATAGTGTTGGTGATAAGGTCGTTTATCCTATGCATGGGGCTGGTGTGATCGAATCTATTGAGGAAAAAGAGATACTGGGCCGTAAACAGAATTATTATGTACTGAGAATGCCGCTTGGGGATATGAAAGTGATGATCCCGACACAAAGCGTGGAGAACATAGGGCTCAGGGAGGTCATACACAGCAACGATGTGGACAAGGTATACGAAATTCTGCAGGATCAGGACGTTAATGTCACCAGCAACTGGAATAAACGGTACCGTGAAAATATGTCCAAGATAAAAAGCGGAAACATATATGAAGTTGCTGATGTTGTAAGAATACTGATGAAGAGAGAGCGGGAGAAAGGGCTTTCGACCGGCGAGAAAAAGATGCTCAACAGTGCAAAGCAAATACTTGTGAGTGAACTTATACTGGCGGAAGATTCGGATCAGGTGGAAGTGGAATCGACAATTGACAAATTCCTGAAGGTATGACATGGATTTAACCAGTGCAGGAGATTAAATCACCAGCCAGGCAAAGATCTGGATGAATCGCAGAAAATGCTTTTTAAGGGAGTTAGATAATGTGCTGAACAATATTATTAAATTCTCTTTTGCCACTGTTGGGTGCGTTACGGGGATCACTCTGACAAGGACATTTTTTATATATCAGCTGACAGACATAGCTGTGGAACTGAAGGTACTTGTTTATATTCTGGTAGCAGCGGCTCTTGCTGTTGTATTTTATATCGCCGGCAGTAAACTGCTTGAAATAGTTACGGATGCACTGGACAGACTGGAAGCATTTATGCAGAAATTGACTCTCTACGAACTTGCAGTCAGCGCTATCGGACTGATTGTCGGTCTCGTTATAGCCAACCTTGTGACCATTCCAATAAAAGACATAGATATAATCGGCACACCTATATCAATAATAGTCAATATACTGTTTAGCTGTCTTGGCATAGCAGTTGCTGCGGGAAAGAAAAACGAAAGCTTTTTCGGCAGTATGAAGCGGCGGACGCTAAACAGCGGCACAACAGGAAGTCAGGAGCATTCAGCGCCTAAAATTCTTGATACCAGCGTCATCATTGACGGCCGTATTGTTGATATCTGCAGAAGTGGTTTTATAGAAGGCGAATTGATAGTTCCAAGTTTTGTGCTTGATGAATTGAGGCATATAGCCGATTCGCAGGACCCGCTGAAACGGAACAGGGGAAGAAGAGGGCTTGATGTTCTTAATATAATCCAGAAGGATCTCAAGTTTCCGATGCGCATAGAAGAGGCAGAAGTCAGCTCTGATGCGGAAGTTGACGGGGCATTGCTGAGAATGGCTCAAAAGCTTTGCGGCAAGGTTCTGACAATTGATTATAACCTCAACAAGGTAGCTAATTTCCAGGGAGTGTCGGTTTTAAACATAAACGAACTTGCAAATGCACTCAAACCGATCGCACTTCCGGGAGAGGAAATGGTCGTCCAGGTCGTTAAAGACGGCAAGGAAAACGGACAAGGCGTTGCTTATCTTGATGATGGCACGATGATAGTGATAGACGGCGGCAGAAAGCACATAGGCGAAAGCCTTAATGTTACTGTCACCAGCATATTGCAGACTGCGGCAGGCCGCATGATTTTTGCCAAGCCGAAATATTTTGCTGAAAAAAGTGTTTAGGTTTTCCGACTGAGGTGCCTGGTATTTAGCCTGTCCGATGGATATTTCAGTCTGACGTTGACGGGCATTTTAGCCTGGTTGCATAACGAAATTTTTTTGGTTGAACGATTATGCAGAAAACGGGGAAATCCCGTTTTTTTTGTTGAGATAGTTTGCTAAAATAAGATATAATGGTTGTTTCTGGAACGGTACGAAGCAGAGACCGATATTAGGCAGGGGTGTTTGACGGTTGGACAGAGATCATGCAATAGGTGAAAACCGCGGAATCAGGCGCAGAATCAAACGGATCGGTGCTGTTATTGCTGCAGCAGGAAAAGGAACTCGTATGGGCATGGATATCAACAAGCAGTATATTCAGATACAGGGTATACCGGTTCTGGCAATGACATTGCAGAAGTTTGAAACTTGCACCTTAATTGATGAAATAGTTGTAGTCGCAAATAAAGATGAAACAGAGTATTGCAGGAAGAATATAGTTGAAAAATATGGTTTCAAAAAAGTCAGGGCGGTCACAGCAGGCGGAGACAGCAGGCAGAAATCTGTATACAACGGTCTGCGCGAACTGTCAGCTGACTGTGATATTGTACTTATACATGACGGTGCCAGACCTTTTATCGATAACGGCAGTATAATATCATGTATTGATGCAGCTGCTGAGTATGGTGCGGCCTGTGCAGCGGTACCGGTAAAAGACACTGTTAAGATTGCAGACAACAGCGGCTTTGTGGACAGAACCATTGACAGGAGCCGACTATGGCAAATACAGACGCCGCAGGCATTTAAATATGGCTTAATCATGGATGCGCACATGAAAGCTGCAAATGCTGGCTATGAAGGTACTGATGACGCCATGCTGGCGGAAAGAGCCGGAAACAGAGTGAAAATCGTTATGGGCAGCTATTATAATATCAAGATTACGACCGTTGAGGATCTGGCATTTGCCGGGGCAATCTGCCGGCTGAACAGCGAAAGCAGCAAATAGATATGGCATCATACTAATATATGGTGTAAAATGTAACGGAATGGTTTGCTAATCAGGGGGTAAGGATGTGGAGCAGAAATGATTGAAGTGAGGGAACTGGAGAAAAAGTTCGGAGATTTTACAGCGGTTGACAAAATCAGCTTTGAAGTCAGCAAAGGTGAAATTTTCGGTTTGCTGGGAGAGAACGGAGCGGGAAAGACTACAACGCTGCGGATGCTTTCTACCATGATGAAGCCGACATCGGGCCATGCTGTACTCAATGGCTATGATACCCAAACCGAGCCGGAGAAGGTCAGAACACACATCGGCATACTTTTCGGAGGAGAGACCGGGCTATATGACAGGCTGACCGTGGCGGAGAATATTTCGTATTTCGGCGAACTTAACGGCATGAGCAAAGATGCAATAAAGGACCGGCTGCGTCAGCTGGCACAGGCTTTTGGGATGGAAGATTTTATGGATAAAAGAGCCTCGAAGCTGTCAAAAGGAATGAAACAAAAGGCGGCCTTTGCACGATCTATAGTGCATGACCCTGAAATAATGCTCTTTGACGAGCCTACGTCCGGGCTTGATGTTACTGCTGCCAGGGATGTCCACGAATTTATACTGCGCTGTAAGGAAAAAGGCAAGACGATCGTTTTTTCAAGCCATTCAATGAGCGAGGTCGAAAAACTCTGCGACAGAATCGGCATCATACATAAGGGCAGGCTTGTGGAATGCGGCGGCATCGAAGAGCTCAAAGAAAAATACGGTAATGATAACCTTGAGGAAATATTTATCAGATTGGCGGGTGCAAAATGAAACTGAAGCATGCGATGATCGTTTTCAAAAAAGAGGTCAAAGATCTGATACGGGACAGAAGAACTGTTATAACCAGTATATTGCTGCCCATGATACTGATACCGGCTATCAATATCATTATGGGAGGCAGTGTCCAGAACTTTGAGAAAACTATAAATGAGAATGTCAGCGTAGCTTTATCGCAGGCATCGGATACGGATGAAATAAAGAAATTCGTACAGGAGAAAATATTGAGCAAAAATCCGAATCTGGTACTGAAGGAGCCGGATGACCCTCAAAAGGCTCTTGAGAATGAGGAGATACGCTGCATAATAGATGTTGAAAGCGGATACAGGGAAAAACTGGAAGCAGGAGTTCCTATAAAAATCACGCTTTTATATGACGAGTCAAAGACAAAATCGAGTACAGCCGCAGAAATCGTAACCCAGGCTGTGAATGATTTTGGATCGGATATTATCAGGGAGAGGATAGCAGCATTGGGGCTGAGCACTGATATACTGCAGCCTGTAGCGATAGAGAAAAGCAATGTTGCTAAGGAGAACCAGGGAAGCAACATGGTGCTGCAGATGATGCTGCCTTTGCTGATATCGATGCTTGTTTCTGTGGGAGGAATTCCTGCGGCTACTGACCTTGTGGCAGGAGAAAAAGAGCGAAATACGTTTGAACCGCTTCTTACTACGATGCCTGACAGAAGCTCGCTGCTTATCGGGAAATATATGGCTGTTACACTGTTTTCATTCGTGAGCGTTGCCGCTATTCTTGCCGGCTTTGCAATAGGATACGCTATTGATCCGAACTCGATGACAATGGGGCTTGATCAGCAGGTTGGTGGTTTTGCGATAGAGCCGCTGGCAATCGTGCTTGCAATTTTGATCACAATAACACTTGGAATGACATTTTCAGGCATACAGATCGCACTCAGTACGTTTGCAAAATCATACAAGGAAGCCCAGACATATTTGTCCTTCCTTATGCTGGCGGCAATGATCCCGGGATATGCAACCATGTTCCTGCAGCCAAGTGACCTGTCGACGGTTATGTTTGTACTGCCTGTGATGAATACCATTTCAGCGTTCAAGATGCTGCTCGGAGGAAACATCATCTATTCTGATCTCATCCTGGCTCTTGGGACATCGATAGTCTTCGTTATATTGACGCTTTGGCTTGCATCATCCCTGTTCAAGAAGGAAAAAGTACTGTTCAGGAGCTGAACCAGGCTTAAGAAAAACAGTCCCCAAGCGGGACTGTTTTTTTGTATAAGAAAACCCCGCGTTAGACGCGGGGTTCAGTAAAGCTTATAGCGGTGAGGAAAAAAGAAAACTCCTTTTGATATAATGAAAGTTGCGGTCTGCTAACTGCAACAAGAATATC
>Ga0134090_1001168_pt1 | contig 17837 bp, 16 predicted proteins | sample 1_4taG_FD_94453 | JGI IMG/M metagenome (GOLD analysis project Ga0134090, IMG submission 94453) | Switchgrass degrading microbial communities from high solid loading bioreactors in New Hampshire, USA - 1_4_20_6_A1 metaG | ecosystem: Engineered > Bioreactor > Semi-continuous > Anaerobic >...
AAGGTGTAGCAATTATTTAGCAATAATTTTTCATCATACATATTCCATATTTTAAGACGGGTCTTATTAACCCTGATCGTAAGGTGCTTTGATGTAGTAGCATACTTGCCTGCTTATATTACCAGTTGAAGAGCTAAACTTAATGTCCATTTGAACATTGAAAATAAAGCTTTTTTGAGTTAAAATGATTTCAATGTATGTGGGGTATGGAAGGAGATTGTATTTTGAATATGTTTAAAAATTTTTTCAACAGAATGAAAAGCAAGGTAAAAGCTGCTTCTTTAGTTGAGTTGATTTATTGGGGAATGATAATAGGTGCCTTACTGATAAAAAGCTTTTATTTTCAGATTACATCAAAGCTTAATGTAAGACCTTTCTTTTCTCTGATGAACAGATACATGCTTTTGTCAACACTTGGTACGCTTCTAATAATTTTCTCAATTATAATAATTGCATTTAACAAAAAACGTCGCATTGCAGTGCTTATAGCAGATATCATTGTGTCACTGCTGCTTTTTGCTGACACAATATACTACCGTTATTACAACAGCGCAATTTCTGTTTCTGTACTGTATCAAATGGGCTTGGTAGGTTCTGTTGGCGATAGCATTACAAGTCTTTTCAAAGTAAAGGATATAGTATACTTTATTGATTTTCCTTTTTTAATTGGTACGCTGCTGTTTATGAGAAGGCTTTGGGGAAAAACTGTTGCCCATTTTCATATATATAAAAGACTGGCTGCTGCATTGATTATATTTATACTTGGCTTTTTCTGCATTAAGATTACGTACAACAATGTAGATACAACCACTTTTCCATATGACGACAACTATGTATCCAGGTATATGGGGGTTTCATATTTCCATTGCTACGACATTAAAAGATTTGTAAAAGAAAATTTTCTCACTGACAGAAACCTTACTTCAGAAGAAAAACAGCAGATAGAAAACTTTTTTAATGAAAAGAAAAATGATTCGAACAGCCTTAAGTACAGAGGAGTTGCAAAAGGCAAAAATCTAATTATAGTTCAGGTTGAAGCCCTGCAACATTTTGTTATTAACCGTAAGTTGGAAGATGGCAGAGAAATATCTCCAAACCTTAACAAACTAATTAATGAAAGTGCATATTTTGATAATTTTTATTACCAGATTAGCGGTGGAAATACTTCCGATGCGGAATTTCTTGTGAATACCTCTCTTTATCCTATAAAAGAAGGTAGCGTATATTTTAGGTTTCCAAACAACACTTATCACTCAATCGGTAATATATTAAAAGAAGAAGGATATGATACTTATGCTTTTCATGCAAACAATCCTACATTCTGGAACAGAAATGTAATGTACAAATCCATCGGATTTGACGAGTTTATGACCAATAAAAGATATATTTTGGATGAATACGTAGGATGGGGGCTTGGAGACAAGTCATTTTTCAGGCAAAACCTTGAGAGAATAGATACATCAAAACCTTTCTACGTGTGCATGATTTCTGTATCCAGTCATTTTCCTTATAAATACGAATATTTTGAGGATTATGACTTTGATACCGGAAAATATGAAGGTACGTTCATGGGGTATTATATTAAATCTGTCCACTACGCTGATGAGGCGCTTGGCGAATTTATAGAGAATCTTAAGAAGCAAGGGCTTTATGATAACTCACTTCTGGTAATTTATGGCGATCATATGGCGGTACCAAGAGACAAGGCAGACGAGCTTATGGATTTCCTCGGGACAGAATTTAATGAGTTCGATTGGGCTAAACTGCAAAAAGTTCCCTGTCTTATCAGGTATCCAGGAGTTGAAAATGGAAAAGTATTTGATATTACAGCTGGACAGATTGATTTACTCCCAACTATTATGAACTTAATGGGTATTGATACCCCTTATGCCTTAGGTAAAGATTTATTCAACACCGATTACGGTTATGCAGTGTTAAGGAACAGCTCGGTGATAACAGATAAATTTATGTACCTTAGCAATACTAGAAAAGTGTATGATGTAAATACAGGTGAAGAGCTTGATGAATCAATGTACCTCGATGAAATTAATTCTCTTCAGCAAGAGCTCTTTATATCAGATACAATTATACAGAAGAATGCTTTTTCAAAATTAAACTGAGTATAAAAAAGGGACACACTTTTCAGAAAGTGTGTCCTTTCTTTAGTAGAATAATTTTTCTTATTCGTTATGTGTATGTATAACGTGCTTCAGAGCTCCTTTTAGCAGTCCTATTTGCTCTTTAAATATTCCATTCATTTCTTCATGCTGTCGTTGATTTATTTCGAAGTGATTTTGCTGTACTTCAGCAATTATTCTGATCTTATCATCCATGCGCTCCAATAGTAAGGTATTTTTATTTACCTTAGCTTCCAGACTATCGAATCTATCTTCAAGATTATCAAACCTATCCTCCAGATTGTCAGCTTTTGTATTTATTTCCTGCCTAAACTCGCTGAACTCCACATACATTTTTTCGAGTAATTTATAAATCTTTTCTTCCATATTTTTTACTCACTCCCTATGTGAGTAAAATTATATCATCATAAAACAACTTTTTCAACAACTAATTTACATATATTCCCATCAGTATAGCTCTTATCCTTATAATGACTCTAGCCAACAATCTACCGGGTATAGTCCAAAATTCTTTCAATAATTACTTCTCTGCACATCTCTACTGCTTCAAAATCCATATTCGACACATAATATGACTCCAGCTCATTGTGTAATGCTTTAGCTTTACTTAAAGTATACACGGCTCTTTCCAAAAGCTTATCAAATTCTTTTCTGTTATATTGAATAATTTCATAGTATTTTTCTAAGATACTTTTATCAGTATATTCATTAAGGTCAAGAGTCATATAAATATCGGCATCCAGGTTATGATAAGAATTAGATGTTGTAAATGATACTGTCATCTCCGGAATAATGACATGTTCCAACTTTGTCGGATTTAACGCACAGTAGAAGCATTCCACATCCAGCCCTCTTTCAATAGCTGCCTTCTTTATTCTGTTCAAAATTTTTTCACTGCTATTTCCCCCATCACACTTCAGAACATATACTTTAGACCCTATAAGAGCAGTATCCAGATGGTTCTTAAGTCCGTCAGGCGTAATAGCACTTGCAAACAGGCTTCTTTCTCTTCCTTCCTTCTCTGAAATATCTATTCCATTCATAAGAGTTTTTTCTATATCATTTGCAATTATATTTAGTTTTCCGGTATTTTGAGCCATATCAAATATAGCTGAAGTATCTTCATATATACTGGCAGCAGCCTTCAGATATCTGTATGCCCTGGCAAAATTCATACCTATTTCCTTACTTATTTCAGAAATTTCATTTCTATGTTTACTTATTCCCTCATCATTCCAGTATTCTCCTAAATTAATAATTTCATCAACAGCACCTGGAATTTTAGGGTCCACTACATGAGGAGCTGTACCATCCACAAGTGCTGTACCAATTTGGGGTAATACAATTCCATCAAGACTTTTCGGGTCACTTGAACAATGCATATATTCAATATCGTACCCTCTTTTTCCAATTTCATGGGCTATTCCTTCCATGAAATTAGATTTGCCTGTTCCTGGCCCTCCTTTTATAATAAATATCCTCCGGGCATCATTCAAAGGCAAAATATTGTGAAAAAAACTGTAAAATCCCAAAGAGGTATTCCCACCTGCAAACATATGTCTGACTTTTCCTTTAGGCATGCAATTCCTCCTTTATATAAAAAATCATTCGTTCAGGTAAATTTCACTTAGTTTCAGAATATATTATGTACCTAAACCTAATCATTATTTGAAATCTATTATCAGAATATGCTGCCATATGGGATTTGTGAGAATTACTGCAAAATAATAAAAGGCCTTGAAAAATTTCAAAGCCTTTTTTTCTTTAATCCACTTAAGTATAGTAAATATACTTTAGTGCAATAAATCTGCCTTTGCATAGCTTTTTAAGCACTCTGCAATTTTCTTTCGATTAAGCTTTCTGCCAATGATATTCAGCATCACGCAGCCGTCATCCAAACTATCAAACAGCCGGTCATTTACAGTGCAATTTACAGCTATGACACCATTCCGCGACTTTACAAAACCTTTGATGCGGGATATTTCACCGTATTCCTCGCAGGATGTCATATGCTCAATACAACGTTTGATACTCCCAAGTGTATAAATACCTTCAGGATATATACGTGTACTCTGAAAAATCATAGTGTGGTCTGTATAGGTTCTGGTGTGCACTCGACTAACAGGCCTGATTTCCATAAGCTTTTCAAAATCTTCATCCTTAAGCATATGGGATGGAGTTGGAAAACATGGAATATCCTCATCAATGCCTATGCTTTTTACCACATCCCTTATATTAATTTGAGCCTTATTTATGTCAACTTTGGGTGGCATGTCCATTTTTGTCCACAAAATACATCCTGTATCTGCTAGCTCAGATGCCAGAACAGAGCGCTCCGACTCATTAAGTCTATCTACGGAATGTGGGTCAACAGCAGTTATACACATCCCAACCCGGCATTTATCCTTAAGTTCCGGACTTTTTATAATTTCAAAGAAGTCATCACCGTTAAATATTCCAGATGGCTCAACTATAATCCTGTCACATGTCCCGCATAAACCCTTGATTATATCGTGAAATCCTGTTTTCATTGTACAGCAGATGCAGCCACCGGCTATCTCTGTTACATTCCAGAATTTACTTTTTAGAATAGCTGAATCAACACCAGGCGCCCCGAATTCATTTTCCACAACTGCAAATCTAATATTTTTCCGCTTAAGAAAGTCGCCATATTTTTTAATAAACGTGGTCTTTCCAGCTCCTAAAAAGCCAGTTATAAGATCAATCTCTGTCATTTTACATACTTCCCATAGGTTTTTGCAATGTCTATCATGCGCTGAGCACGATCAAATGTTGCGTTGGCAGGATATTCACAGCCAGTAGCCAGTATAAATCCTCCACCTTTTGCCATAGCATCTATATGTGCCCGGCACTGCGCATCCCATTCCTCATCAGTGCCAATAACAGCATTTGCCGGTGTAACACATCCGATAAGGGTAGTAATATCGCCGTATTTCTTTTTGCACTCAGCAAAGTCCTTACAGTCATCAGGTGGATATAAAAATGATATGGCCGCAGGCTGCATGGTCTCAATCTGCACATCAAAATATATATTATTTCCGCAGTTATGCACCATAGTCAGGCAATTCTTCTGACGAATTACCTCAGCAAGCTCACTTACGAATCCGCCTTCCATTTCCATCCACCTTTTCTTTGACATGATGTAGCCGGAAGCAAACAGTGTGTCAAGCATTACAGCATCAACACCAGTATCACAAAGTGCAGCAACATACTCTTTAAGAGTTTCATTAATTTTCCTTGTAGCAGCCAGCACCGCATCCGGATCGTCATAGATATCCATATACAAATCCTGCTGGTTGCGAAGCATAGAAAGCACACCAAGGGGACCAAATACAAACGCTACTACAGGTTTCTTACCTTTAAGTTCCTTTACAAGCCTTTTGCAAACATCTATATGCATCATCATACGTTTTGAGGTGCGGTAATCCACTTTCTTGACTTTACCATAGTCCTCTATGCTCTTAATAACGCAATCTGAATAATCAGGATGTGCTGCCTCATTTTCAGGGAATATAATTTTTTGTCCCCAGGCATCGCACTCAACAGACAAGTCAATAAGGGTAACAACACAATCTATATCAAACTGCTCTGTAGATTTGATAAATGCCTCAGCACAGACTTTTGCATCTGTTGACCACTGTTCATATGTCGCATTTACCAATTTTCTTGTTATACCGGCCAGAATTGGATAAACCGGCACTCTGTCCGCCTCCTTGTGTGACAATGCCGCCACAACGCGTTCATAGGAATTCATAAGTGTATCACTCCGTTTCTTCTTAAGTCATTATGCAATTTTCTAATTTGTAAATATTAAAGACAACTCAAATCGATACACTTAGATTCTATAGGTTTACAATAATAAGTTCTTGTAATTTCTTAATAATTTTAAAATAAATTAATGTATTTTGCTTTCTTTAAGATATTTATCCCCTTGATTGCAGCTATTGACAGCATATATTATGTTAACTACTATAAATTCAGCCTATTTGTCGCAAAAAAAAGACAGCTAAGCGAAGTTATACCAGTTAGTAAACTTTTATAAAAAAATTTCATAATGAACTTTTATCATAGACTTTATAGAAATATACTCATTCCCAAAGATACACTTATTCCCAAATCAATTTACCGTTTTCCAATAATATATCCGTAGTGGATGGACATATTATATCTGCCAATTCCTCAAGATTTTTTCTGCTGCCAACACCGCACAACACTCCTACAGCCAGAGCTGCACCACTATTCTTTGCAAACAGCATATCTGTAGGTGTATCTCCTATTACAGCCACTTCTTCAGGTTTCAAACCACATTTTTCACAAAAGGCATACATAAGGTCAGGATGAGGCTTGCTTTTAACAATTCCGTCATCACCACCGATAAAATCAAAGTAATCCAATATTCCCAATCTTTCCATACAATACTGTGCGGATTCTACAATATCAGCGGTAGCAATACCTATAAACATACCCTTTCTTTTTAAGCTATCCAGCAGTTTGTTCATGTTGCCTACAGGTTTTATATTCTCACTATGTTTAATCATTAACTGTTTCATCAAATCTACCATTTTTTTATATGTATCTTTATTAAGGGAGTATTTAACTCCATTCTTTGCCAGTATGTCAATAAATACTTTATTAACTTCATCCATAGTTCCATGTGCTGTTATTCCGTCGGGATCAATGCTATCATGTGAAATCCCTAATGCTTCCAGCAATTCATTTCTTAGCACATTATTTCTGTCAACAACTCCGCATAAATTAAGTGCCTCTTCAACGAACTGGTATGTTACGGGTATCCATATTGAATTAAAGTCTAAAAGTGTACCGTCTTTGTCAAATAATACGCCTCTAATGTTCACTAAATTTACCTCCTGTGAATTTTTCGTCATTAATTATTAAGGCTCTTTTTATCTTGTCTGTACCAAATTTACTTCTAATTTTATCAATCGCTTTTTCCAGGTTCTCTTCTTTTTCCCTGTCATGTTCACCCATTTCTTTGGCAAATCCCAACAAAGGCAACTGCTCTGCATACCCCTCATCAAAATTGCTGATCCCTATTCCCAATAGTCTTACCGGACGCCTTACATTCCAGTTTTCTTCGAGAATGTCTACACCTGTTTTATAGATATCTTTGGTAAGATATGTCGGTTGTATGGACTTTTGTCTGGTTATTGTATGAAAATCTCCATATTTTATTGTTATTGAAACAGTTCTCCCCTTGTAACCGTAACTTCTTGCCTCCGCTCCAACTTCCTCAGCAAGTTTCAGTAAAACAATCTTTGCACTCTCTATATCAACAATATCCTTAGGTAATGTTGTTGAACGGCTGATAGACTTACTGTATTTTTGAGGTTGTTCTGAGACTGGAGTTGGATCAATGCCATTAGCCAATCTATATAGTTCATCTCCATACTTACCGAAGACTTTTACCAGTAAATTTCTATTGGTATTTGCTATATCACCAATTTTATAAATCCCCATACTGTTTAGCTTTTCTTCGGTTTTCTTGCCTATTCCATACATTTGCCGTATTGGCAGCGGCCAAATTTTTTCCTTAACATCATCAACCCAAACTTCAGTTATTCCCATTGGTTTTCTAAATTCAGATGCCATTTTGGCCAAAAACTTATTTTCAGAAATTCCTATAGAACACCACAATCCAAGTTTATCATATATTTCATCCATTATCTTTTTGGCAATTTCAACAGGTTCTCCAAAAAGTGAAGTACAACCTGTCAAATCTAACCAAGCTTCATCAATACTGTTTTGTTGGATTACAGGAGAATACTCTGACAGTATATTCATTACTTCTCTTGATTTCTTTTTATAAAACTCATGGTCGGGAGGAACGAGAATAATACCGGGACAAAGTTTTTTGGCTTCGTGTATAAGCATTGTAGTCTTTACTCCGAATTTTCTAGCCTCATAATTTGCAGCCAGTATTATTCCCGATCGGTTTTTAGGATCTCCGGCAACTGCAGCAGCTTTTCCCTTTAACTCAGGATTTCTTGACGTTTCACAGCTGATATAAAAAGCGTTCATATCAACAAGAAAAATGATTCTCTTACTTGTTTTTCCTGTTTTATTCATTTTTAAGACCAACACCTTTTACACACTTCGTCAGTTTCCGGTTCTTGCTGCAGCATCCTTATAACTGTTATATGTGAAATCGTCAAAACAAACTATTTTCACCCATTCAAAGCTTTTATCATTTTCAAGAAATTTATTTATTTCTTCTACCGCTATACAAGCTGCCCTTTCCACAGGAAAACGATATGCCCCTGTACTAATGGACGGAAACGCAATGGTTTTTAAACCATAACTTCTGGCAAGCAAAAGAGAATTCCTGTAACACAAGGCAAGAATTTCTTCCTCCCTAAAGTCTCCCCCTCGCCATACAGGGCCTACCGTATGTATTACATATTTTGCAGGAAGTCTATACCCTTTTGTAATTTTAGCCTCACCTGTATTACAGCCGTTTAACAATCTACACTCTTCAAGGAGTTCCGGACCGGCTGCACGGTGTATTGCTCCGTCGACCCCTCCGCCTCCGAGAAGAGAATTGTTAGCAGCATTCACAATTGCATCCGCTTCAACCTTTGTTATATCACCTTTAATAATTTTCAGGCGTGCCATAAAAATGTCTCCTTATAGTAATATAACTACATTATACGTCCTATTCCGAGCCATTTCAATATTTATGCTGTTTCAATGGTAGCAGCGTCATGCAATCCCAATTCCTCTATTGCCATTTCCCTGAGTTTGTATTTCTGTATTTTTCCGCTTGCGGTCATAGGGAATGAATCCATAAATTTAACATACTTAGGCGTTTTATGTCTTGCCATGTTTGTTCTGACATATTCTTTAACTTCATCTTCCGTCAGCACTGCATTTTCCTTAAGAATAATACAAGCCATAATCTCTTCCCCATATTCCTTGCTGGGTACTCCAATAACCTGTACGTCCTTTATTGCTTCATGAGTATATAAAAACTCTTCTATTTCCTTAGGATATATATTCTCTCCGCCTCTTATTATCATATCCTTAATGCGCCCGGTTATCTTAAAATAGCCATTTTCATCCATAGTTGCAAGGTCTCCGGTATGCAGCCATCCATCTTTATCAATAGCCTGGGCTGTTGCTTCAGGCATTTTATAATACCCTTTCATTACGTTATATCCTCTGACTACAAATTCGCCAGGGGTACCTGGAGGTACGTCTTTTCCGGTTTCAGGATCAACCACTTTACATTCAATAAACGGCAATGCCCTTCCTACAGTTGAAACTCTCAGTTCTATACTGTCATCTACTCTCGTTTGAGTACAAACAGGTGATGCTTCTGTCTGACCATAAGCAATAGTTATTTCCTTCGCACCCATCAATTCAACAACCTGCTTCATGACCTTAATAGGACATGGAGATCCAGCCATTATACCCGTTCTCAATTTCGGAAACTTGAATTTTGAAAAATCCTTGTGTTCGAGCATCGCGATAAACATTGTCGGAACGCCATGAACCGCTGTACATTCTTCATTTTGTAATGTTTCCATGACTTTAAGAGGATTGAAATGATCTATACCAACAATTGTCGTACCATGTGTTACGCACGCCATAATTCCCAAGACACATCCAAAGCAGTGAAAGAAGGGCACAGGAATACAAAGTTTATCCTCATGAGTTAATTTCATGCAGTCGCCTATGCTCTTTCCGTTGTTTACAATATTATAATGAGTCAACATAACTCCCTTAGGAAAACCTGTTGTACCTGACGTATATTGCATGTTTATGACATCATGAATATCAAGGCTCTTCTGTACATTCATCAATTCCTCATCAGTCACGCTTTTGGCCATCTCATAAAGGTCATTCCAGTTATACATTCCCGGATGGTTCTTATCGCCAATATAAATCACGTTCTTTAGGAAAGGAAACCTTTCTGAATTCAGTTTACCAGGCTCTGAATTTTTTAACTCAGGACAAAGCTCATTTATTATGTTTACATAATTGCTGTCCTTAAAGCCATCAATAAGGATAAGGGTGGTGGCATCTGACTGTCTCAACAGATATTCAAGTTCGAAAATTTTATAATTTGTATTTACAGTTACCAAAACTGCACCTATTTTAGTCGTTGCAAACTGGGCAAGAATCCATTCGGGATAATTAGTTGTCCAAACTGCAACATGATCCCCCTTCTTTATTCCCATAGCCATAAAGCCTTTTGCAACTTCATTGCATAAATCTCTTAATTGTGAATAAGTTTTTCTAAACGGCCTGTCTGTATAAATTACAGCTTCGTGGTCAGGATACTTTTCAGCTATATCATCGAGCAAATCACCAATGGTAACTTTCATTAACTCTTCCATTTTAACCCTCCATATAAATTTATATAAAATTTATAAAAAGTTATTAAACTTTATAAACTTAGAATGAATAATAAAAAAACCTCTCATCTCCTTATGAGGAGACGAAAGGTATATCTTCCGCGGTACCACTCCAATTAATACAACAAGTTAATCTAACATGTTGTATTCACTCATTATCTATCCCTTTAACGGGGAAAACCGTTCAGGCCTACTTAATCATAAACTAATATAACAATTACAAGAATGTTTAACACTCTTCAGCCTGAAAACTCACAGGGCGAGCTTCATCAGGATAACCACTGACTTTCACCAACCGTCAGCTCTCTTAAGGCTATTGTTCTGACTACTGTTCCCTTTCATCGTTTTTACCATATAAACTTTTCATTGTTGAATAAAAATTAATACCTATTTAAAAATATACAATTTTCCATTTTATTAGTAATGTTACTATGAAACTGTATTAAGTGTCAATACTATTTTTGTATTTTCATATCTCTCTTTCCAATTCATACTATGAATCAAAATCATTTATTTTTTTATTATTATATTGATTATTGATTCTTCTTTTGCATATAATGTAAATTTTTCTGTGTCTATTATGAAAGCAATGCTTGAATATTGTGTGAAAAAAGTAACATTCCCCCTTGCATTATTATGAAAAAATTATCATAATAGAAGTTAATTTATATAAGTATTAGTTAACTGTAGTATGTGCTTAAAACAAGCAAATTTGAAGAAGAATTAATTCTAAACTATGGCGCAGACTTCTGGCAGTGGATGTTTATTTTTTATCAACTATTAAAATTTATTACAAACTACTATATCTTATTATAACAGGGGGAGATTGCATTACATGAAAAACAACGAAAAAAATAAGAAATTCTCAGTTAAAGATTACTCCATTAATGTGTTAAATTATATGGCTCAGGGTCTTTTTTCCTCGCTTATAATTGGCCTTATCTTAAAGCAGATTGGAGATTATTCAGGAATTACTCTTTTGTCACAAATGGGTAAACTCGCCCAACTTTTGATGGGTCCTGCTATAGGAGCGGCAGTAGCATACGGAGTGAAAGCACCTGCTCTAGCCATCTTTTCATCCCTTATTACAGGAGCAATAGGTGCTAATGCTATAACTCTTACTGAAGCAGGTACATATTCAATACAAATTGGAGAACCTGTAGGTGCATTAATTGCAGCTCTTATAGGTGCTGAAATAGGAAAGCTTATCAATGGAAAAACAAAACTCAATATTATATTGGTTCCTGCCACTACTATAATTGCCGGAGGACTTGCAGGAACCTTTATAAGCCCCGTTATGTCCTCTGTAATGACAGCTCTTGGGCAGATGATTAATTATGCTACAGAGCTTCATCCCATCCCAATGGGTATCATTGTGTCTACTCTTATGGGAATGATACTGACTGCTCCAATCAGCAGTGCCGCTTTAGCTATAGCACTTAAGCTGAGTGGTCTTGCTGCCGGAGCTGCTACTGTAGGCTGCAGTGCCCAGATGATTGGATTTGCAGTTGCCAGTTTCAGAGAAAACAAATTCGGCGGACTGATCTCACAAGGTCTTGGAACTTCAATGCTGCAGGTTCCCAACATCATTAAAAATCCACTGATATGGATTCCACCTACACTTACCAGTGCAATTCTAGGGCCTATTGCATCTGCTGTTTTTAAAATGAGAAGCAATCCTACAGGAGCCGGTATGGGTACCAGTGGACTGGTAGGACAGTTTGCAACTATTGAAACTATGGGCTTAAGCTCCCTGCCTGCTATAATTCTTCTGCATTTTGTAGCTCCTGCAGTATTGACCCTAATTTTCTCCGAAATTATGCGTAAAAAGGGATGGATTAAGTACGGAGATATGAAACTGGATGTTTAAATATAATAATACTGGATATTTTGGTATTTTGGATAACTAAAGAGGACATATTCTGTCCTCTTTAGTTTTTTTCATGATTTTTTATATTTCGTACCACACATTTTTATATACTACAAATACGGTAATAATGGAAACTCAAATTTCTTCTGAAACCAGGCATATGTGATAACGAGTAATATTGACAAACTTTATTACTCAATCTAAGTTTTGGATAAGTAAAATGAACCAAATCACTTGTACATGACGATATATAAATGAATAGCTATTCCGAATGAATGCGACGGACTGCGCGCAGAAAAAATCAGCATAAAGGTTGTACCATGCAGAGAGGAGAAGAATCTTGGACAATATGGATATTGATAGCCTTGTGACGATGTATGGTAAAGCCGTTTACGGTTTCTGCCTTAAGCTTGCTAAAAACAAAGATAATGCAGACGACTTGTATCAGGAAACCTTCTTAAAAGCGATGGAACTAAGTACTAGAATTGATAAGAGCAATAACCCGAAAGGGTTTCTCATTTCTATTGCAGTCGGATTGTGGAAAAACAATTGCCGTAAATATGCCAGACGGCAAAGATTAGCTCCTGAGGGAGAACTGATGGAAGAGAACGTAAACAGACTCGTGTACGATTCATCAACACCAGAAGAGATTGTCATATTAAGAGAACGATGTGCTGTAATACGGAATGAGGCGGACAAACTCAATGACAAGCTTAGAATACCCTTGTACATGTATTACACTGCGGAAATGTCCGTTAAGGAAATAGCATCAGCCCTCAGGATTCCGCAGGGTACCGTAAAAAGTAGGCTCCACAAGGCTCGCAAAATACTAAAAAATGTTATGGAGGTTTATTAATATGGAAAAATATGACCAATTTGAACAATTACTGTCTCAGGCTCTTTCCTCGACAGCTGAACCCAGTGAAGCTCTTAACCAAAAATTAAAGTGTAGACTAATGGAGGTAAAAGTTATGAAACCAGTCCGTAAAAGAATAACAGTTGCCCTGATTGCTGCCGTTGTTCTTGTAATGTCAGGATCGGTATTTGCATTCTGGCAACTTCTCAGCCCAAAACAAGTTGCAGAAAACCTTGGAGATGTAACTCTTGCGAAAGCTTTTGACAGTGAAAATGCAATCCAAATCAATAAATCCATAACTTCAGGCGATTATACCTTCACATTGCTGGGAATCACTTCTGGCGAAAACTTGAGCGATTTTAAAAGCTCCGCCCAGGATATCCACCCCGATAGGACTTATGCTGTCGTCTCAATTGCAAGAAAAGATGGCAGTCCAATGCCTGAAATCAGTGATGAGAGTTACGGTGAGACTACTTTTATCGTCTCTCCACTTATAAAGGGACAAAAACCCTGGCAGGTGAATATATTCACCATGAATGGCGGCTACAGCGAATTCGTCTTCGACGGGATAATGTACAGAATGGTTGAATGTGACAGTATTGAAATGTTTGCTGACAGAGGTGTGTATCTTTACGCCGGAACCGGAACTTTCATCGATAATCAAAAAGTAAGTTACAATGAGAAAACCGGTGAAATAACAATCAATGCAAATAGCAAAGATGCTGGTGTACTTTTTGATTTGCCTCTTGACGTAAAAAAATCAGATCATGAAAAAGCTGAGAAATATCTCAATGAGTTATTAAATCCTGAGCCTGAATCTATAACAAGTAATGATAGATGAAAAGACCGCCATACAATTTTTAAAAGATGAAAATGGTGTAGTCACAGGCAGGACAGTTAAAAAGGCAAAATTATCTTAATCCAGTATAAAATTGAAGTAATGGCACAACAAATGTAAACGGTACAACACTGAGATTGTAAAGGGGACTTAACCTCAAAAGTTCAAGTCCCCTTAATTATGCTCATGCTCCCATTATCTGTTCAGTAATTATCCTGAATTGACGACAAATTTCTTTTTCACTCCCAGTTAACAACACTGCCTGCTTCATCAGTTCCTCTAATTTATTAATATCCTTTTGAATAAACAATTCACATAAAATTACTTTAGGGTAAATCGCTGCTTTCAAAACCAGCTGCCAACTCTTCTGCAGCATTAATTAATCCCCCAAGTACTGCGTCCTTGAACTCATCATCACCATCTATTTTCCAGCTATTTTCATGTCTGGATAATTTAATGTCAATAGTAGATGTTTTCGTATCGATGTCATCACTTTTTAATAAATCTGTAAATAATTGTTTTGCTTGTGCCTCCATCTCTTCTTCGCTTTTTGCATCACTTTCAGCAAAAGTATTGCTAAATGCAAGTACCAGTAACTGCTGTATATATTCACTTAAAACAGTAGCCATATTAATGTTTGTTATTTCAGTTTTAACAGTAGCAGTATCTCCTTCTTTGCTTGAAGATAAAACCTTAAAATCCAATTTGCTTAATAAGAGCCTGGCATCTTCTTCATCGTCTATCAATTCATCATCCGCTGAATCACTAATAAATAATTCATCATAAGCGAAATATTTTTGAGCCGTGTCCTTATCCAAATTTTTAACAGCATTTAAAGCGTTGGTTACTGCTTGCTCTGGTGTTTCATTACTGTTCCCGCAGGCTGTGAATATAAAAGACAAAAGCAACACAGAGGCAATAAATATGCAAGTTTTTTTACTCATTCGACAATAACTCCTTTCTTTTGATACCGTTTTATAATACCAGATATTGAAATGGTCCTCAACTATTTTTCCATATAAACCTCTGCGGACTTCTCAATCCCTTATGTTTTGCGTTCGGAATGTGTTTTTGAAAATATGCTTTTTCCTTTTGCACAGCTAAAAATTTGTCGAATGATTTTTAAGACACAGATATAAAAAACAAAAGTCCGGACGAGCAAGGACGCTTCATCCAGGCTTATTTTAAAAAAGCAATCATTTACACAAAAAACACAATCGATGTAAATTCGATTGTGTTTTTGATGGTGGAGCTAAAGGGATTTGAACCCTCGACTTCCACACTGCCAGTGTGGCACTCTCCCGCTGAGTTATAGCCCCATACTGTAACTTTATAAATCTTTTTCAAATACTCTAAGTAAATCTCTAATCTCTTATTTATGCTTTAAATATACTTATACTCTAAGTAAACATATAAAGCAAATATATATTTACACTCTCTTTTTAGTACATGATTATTTTAATATAAGCTTAATTCTCCGTCAAGAGCAATTTAAGGTTATTTATTCCATGTGTATAATCTCTGTTGTATAATCTACCAACACAGCCCTGCCGTCATTCTCAACAAAGTTTACAATACTGTTTATCATGCTGTCCGCATGTCCTGAATCATTGGAGACACAGGCTATACCTATCACTGCGTTCTTCCACTTATCGTTGAGATCTACTTCTGCTGCTGATGCATTAAATCTTGATTTAATTCTTTCAACAATGCTTTTCACAATATGCCTCTTATCTTTTAGAGAAAAGGCCTCATCAATTGATAAAAAAATTCTGCAAGCACCTATTACCATAGAATCACCTCATATATTTACAAACTAAGTTGCATTTAGAAAGATAGACAACAGTTAGTCTATAATTTAATATCTAATTTAATTCCTTTATGCTTTTTGATATGTCATGGTATTGCGGAAGGAATTTTCATCTCTTCGAAGGAATCGTCGGCAGGCATGTAGCATACCTAAACGACTTGAAACGACCCGGAATATGGATACATCCAAGTGTACTTAACCCCTCTGTACAGTAAAGCCAATACAGTGTATGCCTTGAAAATTCCCAGAGCAACCCATGGCTTGTAAAAGCCAGCACATCAAATTAATTTATGCTTTTTGTCATTAAAACATGTGGTATACCGGCTTCCATAAACTCGCCTGAGTTTTGTGTATACCCTAATTTGATATAAAACTCCTTTACCTCTTCCATAGCATGCAATTTTAGTTTTCTTATACCCTTCTGTCTTGCAGTTGTTTCCAAAGCATTGACAACAACTTTGCCAAGACCCAGCGCACGGAACTCAGGTTTTACGCAAATTCTTTCCAATTTTGCAGTATCGCCTATAATTCGCAATCTTCCAGTTGCTGCAGGCTGGCTATTATAATATACAAGAATATGTTCTGAACATTTGTCATATTCATCAAGCTCGTCTTCCAATGATATCCCTTTTTCTTCAACAAATACACGTTTCCTTATATCAAAGACATTATCCAAATCTTCTTTTTCAACAGCGCTTTTTACTTCTATTAAATGCTTCTCAACCATTCATTTATACTCCTAAACTTATACTATGCTTATGCCTCAATTTAAATTTTAATTCTAATATAATACATGTTTCATTATTTCGCAATAAAGTGTTATACTGAAAAATATTGAAAGGATTATTGAAAATGGTTATAACTTTCGATAAAAAGAAAATAGTAAATCAATAGAAACAGGACAACAACAGATAATTTAATATAATTATTAATGTAACTTGTTGTGCCAGGTAATGAGATAGTATTTTTAAGTGTTTTAAGTGCTTTAAAGCTAACTAGCAAAGTGAAGGATAAGACAGCGCAGCAAATTGATTTTCTTCGTAACAAACTTATTAGTTATCAATCTCGTAATTTATGCTGTCAAAATGCTGGCACAAAAGGTTAATCCGTACTCTGATTGTGTAAGATATTTGGAAGGAGAAATTTTATGGCATTTGACGGAATAGTAGTAAAATCCATAGTTGAAGAGTTAAAAGAAAAGCTTAAGGGTGGCCGGATAGATAAAATATTTCAGCCGGAAAAAGATGAAATATTTCTTCAGATAAGGTCTTTGAGCCAAAATTTTAAACTTATATTAAGTGCTAACGCAAGTTATCCCAGGATTCATCTAACTGATTTTTCAAAGGATAATCCCCTTAATCCTCCTGTGTTCTGTATGGTTCTAAGAAAACATTTATCTGGAGGAAAAATACTTAATATAGGTTTTCATGACTTTGAGAGGATAGTAGACATTGAAGTTGAATCAATTAACGAACTTGGTGATATTTCCACAAAAAAGCTCATCATTGAAATAATGGGACGTCATAGCAATATAATACTAGTCAATGATGAGAACAGGATAATAGATGCCATAAAGCATGTGGACAATGAAATAAGCAGTGTCAGAGAGGTTATGCCTGCAAGGCCTTATCAACTCCCCCCTTCCCAGGACAAGATAAGTCCGACTGATATTAATATTCAATCCTTATTAGAAAACGCTGCTAAAGCCAGCAATGTATCAATCGAAAAATTTCTGCTCAATAGCATAAAAGGCTTTAGTCCGTTATTGTGCCGGGAAATATGCCATCTTGCGGATATTGACGGGAAAAAGCCTATTGAATATCTGTCAGTTGAGTCTGTTAATAATCTTGAAAATGTATTACATAATATCATCAATCGCATTAATACGTCGGACTTTGAACCATGTATTGCCTTTGAAGATGAAAG